>Ga0114940_10000059_pt1 | contig 70381 bp, 52 predicted proteins | sample ColdCreekSource_FD_87195 | JGI IMG/M metagenome (GOLD analysis project Ga0114940, IMG submission 87195) | Groundwater microbial communities from Cold Creek, Nevada to study Microbial Dark Matter (Phase II) - Cold Creek Source | ecosystem: Environmental > Aquatic > Deep subsurface > Groundwater ...
GCTTTCTGCACAATCTCCCGTCATGCACGTCTCCAAGCTGCTCACCCCTCTCCTCAAAGCCACCCTAGAGGAAGAGCCTGAGCAGTTGCAGGACGCGCTGTCCGAGGTGCACCCCGAGGACATTGCGGCTGTGTTGGCGGAGGAGCTGCCCCTTGAGCAGGCCGCGCTGGTGGTCAAGCACTTGCCCGTGGAGCAAGCGGCCGAGGTGCTGGAGCGCTTGCCGGAGGAGGTGCGGATCGCGATTCTCGGGTTCTTCGCCCCCGAGACCTCCGCCGAAATGCTCAGCGAGATGTCGGCGGACGACCGCGCCGACCTCGTGAATGAGCTGCCGGACGACATGCGTGAGTCGATCCTCTCCGAGCTGCAGAAGCACGAGCCGGAGGTCGCCGAAGAGACGCGTGTGCTCGCTAGCTACGGCGAGGACACGGCGGGCGGCATCATGACGACCGAGTTTCTCGCACTCGGCACGGGCATGAGCTGCCGCAAGGCCATCGACGAGGTGCGCCGAATGGCGCAGGAACAGAATCCCGAGCAGATCTATTCGCTGTACGTGCTCAACGGCGGCACGTTGGTGGGTGTGCTTTCGTTGCGCGATTTGATCCTGGGCGAGCCAGGCGCGTCGATCGCGATGTACATGACCGACAATGTGGTGACGGTCGCGCCCGAGACCGACCAAGAAGAAGTGGCGCGCATGTTCGCGAAGTACGACCTCGCGGCGGTGCCGGTGGTCGACCCGAACGGCCAGATGCTGGGCGTAGTCACTGTCGACGACGTGGTCGATGTTGTGATCGAAGAGGCCGACGAAGACGTGCAGAAAATGGCCGCCGTCGAGCCGGTAGGCAAGTCGTACCTGGACATCAGCTTTCTGAGGTTCGTGCGCAGCCGCGTGACCTGGCTGGTCGTGCTGTTCTTCGGCGAGCTGCTCACTGCGAATGTGATGCGTGTGTACGAGTCGGAGATCGCCGCGCTGATCGACCTGGTGATCTTCGTGCCGCTGATCATTTCATCCGGCGGCAACAGCGGCTCACAATCTTCGTCATTGATCATCCGCGCGCTCGCGCTCGGGCACATCGACCCCAGCGACTGGCCCAAGGTGTTCTGGCGCGAGCTGCGCGTCGGCATCACGCTGGGCGTTTTGCTCTCGATCGTCGGTTTTCTCCGAACGGTGCTCGTTGGCGGCACTTCGCACCCGCTGGTGATGGGCATTGTGGTGGCGTCCAGCCTGATCGCCGTGGTCACCCTCGGCACGCTGGTCGGCTCACTCATGCCGCTCTTGATCAAGCGCTTGGGGCTCGACCCAGCGGTGTCGTCCACGCCGTTCGTCGCATCGCTCGTCGATGTCTTCGGCTTGGTCGTCTACTTCACGGTGTCGCGTGTCGTGCTCAACGTGATGGCTTAGTTTTTGACCAAGCCCTGACGCTCGGCGAGCTCGCGCACCACCGGCAACACCGCTTCAAAAGCCGCAGCGTTGCAGGCGAGGATGCCGCGGCGCGTGCGCACATCGGGGATCCCGTACTTGATCGGCTCACCCGCGAGATCGGTGAAGCGCCCGTGAGCAGCGATCAGCACGGCCTCCGGCGCACAGGTATCCCACGCGCTCGACTTGTCAGACATGTGCACATAGAGATCTGCGTTCTGCAGCGCGATCAGCCCGACTTTGAGCCCGACGGACCCGCTGCTCAGCTCGCGCGCGATGCCCAAGCGCTGCATCAGCTCGTTCGTCGCGGTCGGACGGTGCGAGCGCGAGACGATCAACGAAAGTCTGTGCGTTTCGTGCAGCGCGCTCACCCCGAGCGGCGTGCGCTCGCCGTCCCTCTCGACGAATGCGCCCACGCCGATCTCGCCCGCGTACAGCGTTCCGTCGCTCGGTTGCAGCACCACACCGAGCTGCGCGCGGCCCTCGACGGCGAGCCCGATCATCACGGAGAATTCGCCGTTTTTCGCGACAAATTCTTTGGTTCCGTCGAGCGGATCCACGTACCAGATGCGGCGTTTCTGGAACACCGAGCTGTTGTGCTCGCTCTCCTCTGCGATGATGCCGTCGTCCGGAAACGCTTCGCGCAAGCGTGCAACGATCAGCGCGTTCGCGCGCCGATCCGCCTCGGTGACCGGATCGCTCTGTCCGCTGCCTTTGAAGTCCACGGCGAAATCCGTGGCGTAGATATCTAGCAGCACGGCGCTGGCTTCGCGCGCGATCTCGATGGCGTGTTGGAGCTCGTTGGACATCATAGCGATGCCAGCGTACCTCAGATCAGCAGCACCGCCACTGCCCCGGAGCCACCGAGGTTCGCGTGTGCGCTCGCGAAACAACGCACGAGCGGCGCCGCTCCGCCCTTAGTGAGCGCGTCGATCAGCGCGTGCAACAGCACACCTTGACCGTCTTCGGAATGCAGGCCCTTGCCGACGATGATCAACATTTGTTTCGCACCGCGCCGGTGATGACTGCGCACGAACGTGGCGACGACATCGCTCACGCGCGCAGTGACCTCGCCGTGCAGATCGAGCGTGGCATCGGGCGCGAAGCTCTTACCGCCCAGCTTCTGCGCGATCTTGGGCTGCACATCGCTGCGCTGTCCCTCCACGAAGCCGTCTTCTTCCTTGACCTTGAAGTGAATGCCGCCTGCGACCAACGCGGCCAAGCGCTGGCGCGCCGCGGCTTCTTCCTCGCGATCGATCTTCGTGATGCGCTGACGCTCCGGGCTGACCACCACCTTGCGCGCGCGCTTGTGCTCAAGCGGTCGCACGCCCGAGTAGGCGTCGTTCAGCATGCGCAGCTCTGTGGCAGGGTTGGTTTTGTTTTTGAGACCTGACTCCGTGTTTAGCGGTTTTGGCCCTGGTCGACTGGGTGGCAGCGACGCGGGCCTGAGCGACTCTGGGCCGGGCGGTGCCAAGGTGCGGGGTGGTTTCACGACGGCCACATTCGCCGCCTTGAGCAATGACCCGAGCGACGTGGTGGCGTCTGGCGCAGGAGCCGGCTGCTTAGGCTCCTCAGACTCGGTTTTTCCGCGCTTACCCCGTCGCTTCGCCATAGTGTCGTCTTCTCCGCAAATGAGCCTACACCCGCCTGCACAGCGGGAACAACGTCCGGTGCTTGACCGCGGCACCATCGGCCGAGTTCAATGCCGATCGGTGTTTTCCATCGTCATCACGGAAAAGGGCGGAGCCCAGCAGCAGCTGGACTTCCATGAGGCGGAGGTCAACATCGGCCGCCTGGACGACAACGAGCTATGTCTGCCGAAGAACAATGTCTCTAAGCATCACGCGCGCCTGCTGTTTAAAGACCAGCGCTATGTGATCGTGGATCAACAGAGCACCAACGGCACCTATGTCAACGGCCGGCGCCTAAGCGGCCCCGCGGTGGTGCGACGGGGCGACAAGATCTACATCGGCGATTTTATCCTTGTGCTCGGTGAGGGCGCGGGCAGCCCGAGCTTGTCGGTCGGTCCACCCGCCGATCCGCGCGCTGAGACGCAGCGCAGGCGCCCGGGGAGCAAACCCGCCGGTCCCCATGACGCGCGTGCGCGGCCCTCGCCGCCGCCCTTGCCTCGCACCTCGACCCCACCCCCCGCACGCGTGAGCGTCACGCCGCCTGCACCCGCGCGCCGCGGCAGCAGCTCGGCGCCGCCGTCGGCGGCAAGCGAGCCCAAGAACCCTGCCCGGCGCGGCGGCGCGCGTGTTCGCAGCCCGAGCTCTCCGCCGCTGTCAGCAGCAGGCACGACCGTACCCGCGCCATCGCTCCACACCGATCGCGCGAGCATGCCGCCGAGCGGCGTAAGCAACCCGAGCATTCCGCCGCTGCCGCGGATCGGCCAGAGCGAAGGCCTCGAAGGCGTAGACAGCGCGCAAGCGGCAGCGCTGTCGGGTTTGACCTCACCCGCCGCGCTCGCACCAAACGTGCGCCTGCAAACGGCACTCAGCATGCTGCTGGAGCGGCTCGCGCCGCACCTGGACATCCAGCGCCACGAGGAGAGCGCGTTCCCGTCGGAGCACCAAGCCTTGCTCGATGCGCTGATCGATCAGCTCGTCGACGAAGGCATGCTCGCGGACGACATCGATCCGGCCGCGCTGCGCGAGGCGACGATCAACGAAGCCGTGGGCCTTGGCCCGCTCGAGCGCTTGCTGAACAACCGACAAGTGCGAGAAATCGTGGTCGACGGTCCGACGTGCGTGCACGTGGATCTGGGCGGCGGGCTGACGCGGACTTCTAGCTTTTTCTCGGACGATGGCGCTGTGCGTGTGATCGCCGGGCGCTTGTTGTATCGGGCCGGTCAGAAGCTCGACCCTTCGAAGCCGGTCCATGAAGCGCAGCTGCCTGGAGGCGGGACACTGCAGCTGCTCTTGCCGCCGCTGTCGCCGCGCGGGCCACTCATGACCGTGCGCTGTGCGACCCGTGCTCAACGCAACCCCGAGAGCTACGTAACCGACGGCGCGCTCTCGATGGACATGCTCGCGCTGTTGCGCGGGTGCATGCAGCAGCGGCGCAATGTGCTGGTGCTCGGCACCGTGGGCTCGGGCGTAAGCGAGTGGCTGATGCTGCTGGCGCGGCTCGCACCCGAGCATGAACGCATCGTCACGATCGAAGATGCGCCCAATGCCAGCCTGCTCAACCCGCAGGTCGTGCCGCTGTGCAGGCGCGCGCTGCCACAGGCGAGCCTGGATGAGCTGGTGCAGCGCGCGACCGCGCTCCGGCCTGACCGCTTGATCCTCGATGACCTGCGGCTGTCAGAGGCGGACAGCGCGCTGGCTGCTGCAGCCGCGAGCGGCGGGGTCTCGATCGGGCTGCACGCGCCGAGCCCTCAGGTCGCGCTCAGCCTGCTCGCACATAGCGCAGGTCAATCGTTGGGCGGCAACGCGGGCCTGGCGAGCGTTTTGCTCGGCTCGGCGCTGTCGCTGTTCATCCACGTAGGCTCGGACCCGTCAGGGACGCGCCGGCTGCTCAGCATTCAAGAGCTGCAGCGCAACACTGCAGGCGTGCCCGAGCTGCGGCCGCTGTTTCGCTTCGAGGGCGGCGGCTTCGTGGCAAGTTTCCTCGCCCGATAATCGGTGCTAGATCCTGCGGCCTGCCGGTCACCGCGCAGCAAGGGAAACGACAAAAGGGACACGCATGTCAGAGATCCGCAGACCCGAATATGGCTCCACGCTCGACCGCTTTCTGCTCGAGCGTCAGCGGCAATTCCCTGAGGCCAAGGGTGAGTTCACGCAGCTCTTCCAGCAGCTCGCGCTCGCCGGCAAGATCATCGCGAGCCGGGTCAATCAAGCGGGCTTGGCGGGGCTCTTGGGCCACACCGGCAAGGTCAACGTCCAGGGCGAGACAGTTCAAAAGCTCGACGAATTCGCGAACGACACGCTGATCCGCGCGATCGAAGGCGGCGGTCAAGTGTGCTTGATGGGCAGCGAAGAGAACGAAGATCCGATCCCCATCCCCACGAAGTACCCGAAGGGTCGCTACGTGTTGATGTTCGATCCGCTCGATGGCTCGACCAACATCGACGTGAACATCTCGATCGGCACCATCTTCTCCGTGCATCGCCGCGTGAGCGAGAACCAGGAGCCTGGGCTCGCAGACTGTCTGCAGCCCGGTCGCTCGCAGCTCGCTGCGGGTTACATCATCTACGGCTCGTCGTGCATGTTCGTGTTCACCTCCGGCAACGGCGTCCACGGCTTCACGTTGGATCCGACCGTGGGCGAGTTCTTCCTCTCGCATCCAGACATCCAGATGCCCGAGCGCGGGAAGATCTACTCGGTCAACGAAGGCAACGAAGCGCAGTGGGACGACAAGGTCCGCGGTTGGGTGGACTGGCTCAAGACCCCTAACAAAGAACAGGGCAAGCCCTACAGCTCTCGCTACATCGGGACGCTCGTCGCTGACTTCCACCGTACCCTGCTCAAGGGCGGCGTGTTCGCCTACCCGGCCGACAAGAAGAACAAGAACGGCAAGCTGCGGCTGTTGTACGAAGCTGCACCCATGGCCCTGCTCGCGGCGCAGGCGGGTGGCATCGCTTCGACCGGGACGCAGCCGATCTTGGAGGTCGAGCCGACCGAGCTGCACCAACGCGTGCCGCTGTACATCGGCTCCAAGCTCGACGTCGAAGACGCGATCGCGCGCGTGCGCTGAACGCGTTACGCGTTACGCGTTACTATTGCCTGTACGCGGGGCCGCTGATGGCGGCCCTGCGGGATCGCAGCATGAATCGAAAGCGCGCGCTGTTCCTCGCCAAGTTGTTCCTGTCACTCGCCGTATTGAGCTGGGTGTACGTCAAGTTGCTCGGTGCGAACGGCGCAGCTGACCTTTGGCAACGCATCACGAACCTCGCTTGGGGCTGGCTCGTTCTCGGCTTCGCGATGCAGCTGATGGCGGTGTGCTGCTCGGTGTTGCGCTGGCAGCGTTTGCTCGTCGGCCAAGGCATCCATGCGCCGCTGTCGCACTTGTTCGGCTCGTTTCTGATCGGGCGCTTCTTCGGGGAGTTTGCGCCTGGTGGCTGGACCGGTCTCAACGGCTATCGCATTTACGACATCTCGAAGCACACAGGCAAAGTCGCGCGCGCGACGGCCTGCATCGGCATCGAGATGGTGCTCGGTTGGTTGTCGTTCGGTGCGGTGGTGGTGGGCGGCTCGCTCTTCGGCGTGCGCTTCGTCGGCTGGACCGGCGTGTTGCTCGTCGATGCTTTTTTCCTATCGCTGATCGCCGTCGCGCTCTTGCTCGTGAGCCGGCCCGCATTGTTTCGCGCGCTGGTGCAGCAGCTCTCGCCGACGCTCGCTGGCAAGCTGCGCACGACGACCGATGCTGTGTGCGCGTACGACGGTCAAGGCACGTTGGTCGTGCAAGCGGCGCTGCTCGGCGTCGGCACGCACGTGTTTCGCGCGTTCATCTACGTGGGCGCCGCGCGTGCGCTGGCCGCGGAGTTGAGCGTGGGCGAGGTGTTCTTCGGTTCGTCGCTGCAGGTGTTTGCGACGCTCGTGCCTGCGTCGGTGAACGGCATTGGTCTGAGAGAAGCGACAGCTGTTGCGCTGTACACGCGCGGAGGCATCCCCGAAGCCACAGCCGTGTTGATCCCGACGCTCGGCTTTCTGGTCGAGATGCTGCTCTCGTCGTTCGGGGGCCTCGTGTTCATGTCGCGGCGCGTCGGCTATCAAGCGGCGATCCGCGTGGATGATGCTGAGCGCGAAGCACATGTGCACGCAGCGCTCGAGCCTGTGCCGGAGAGCGCGTGGCCTCGGTTATGGCCGGGCGCGCTGCTCGGGCTCGGCGCAGGTTTGTTGGCCGGTGCCGCTCTTGGCTGCGGTGAAGGCCTGCTCGTGCTCGCGAGCAGCGCAACCGAGCCGGATTACGGCGTGCTGGCCTATGGCACTGCAGTGTATGCGCTTGTGCTGGGTCTCGTCGGCGCTTTGCTCGCATTTGTGAGCGCGCTCTTAGGCCGGCTGATGCAGCGTGAAGCGATGGCTGCGTCTGCGAGTTACGCGCGTGGCGCTGCAGGTTTATTCGCGCTGTGTGGCTTGGCGATCGGCGCGTTTCGTGTGCGGCGCGATCTCTATCACGAGGAGCTGGTGTGGAAGAGCCCGCACGGGCTCGGCGTGTTGCTCGTCTGTGTCTTGTGCGCAGTGCTAGTGTTCGTAGTCGCGAGCTTCGGGCTGCGTAAGTTAGTCGAGCGCCGCGCCTTTGCGTTCTTGCTGCGCGCTTGGGGCACGCCGGTGGTTGTCGCAGTGCTGGTCTTGCTGCTCACGGCTGCAGGTGCGCTGGGGGGTGCTGGGCCTACGCAAGCATCGGTCGCGCGACCGGCGGCGAACAGCCAAGCTGGGAACATCCTCTTGATCGTGGTCGACACGCTGCGCGCGGATCGCTTGCCGAGCTACGGTTATCGGCCCGGACGTACGCCTGCGCTCGATAGCTTCGCGCAAGATGCGCTGCGCTTCGATGCTGCCTTTGCGAATGCGTCGTGGACCCGGCCCAGCTTCGCGTCGATCTTGAGTGGTCGCTTCGCCGCGAGCCATCGCACCATGGCGAAGGGTGATGCCTTCCCGGATGAGCTCACGACCTTGCCGGAGGTGCTGCGCTCAGGTGGCTATGAGACGTACGGCGTGGTCACGAACTACAACATCGCGCCGTTCTTCAACTTCCACCAAGGCTTCGACGAGTACTCATACTTAGAGCCGAGCTTCGTGCTCGGCGCGAACGACACTGCGGCCAAGCTGCTGTTCGTGCAGGCGCTTCGGCAGAGCATCGAGACGATGCGCGCGAAGCGTGGGCAGATCGAGGTGGGCAGCGCGTACCGCGATGCGCCGACTGTCACTCACGAAGTGTTGGGCTTGATCGATCGCAAGCGCGCTGCGCCGTTTTTCATGCTCGCTGCGTATATGGATCCGCACGACCCATACTACGCGCATCCTTACGACGGCACTGCGTATGCGCGCGCGGCGCATCCTCGACCTTTGCCTGAAGAAGCGCCGCGGCTCAGTCAGTTGTATGACGGGGAGATTACGTTCTGGGATGAGTCGTTTGGGCAGCTGATCGGAGCGCTGAAGCAGCGCGGCCTGTACGACGACATGACCATCGTCGTGACCTCGGACCATGGAGAAGAGTTCTTCGATCACGGCGGCTATTGGCACGGCACCACGCTGTACGACGAAGCGCTGCATGTACCGCTGTTCGTGAAGCTGCCTGGGAACGCGATGCGCGGGACTGTGCTGCGGCACTTGGTGCAGTCGATCGACTTGATGCCGTCGCTGCTCAAGCTCGCCGCTCTGCCTGTTCCTGAAGGGGTTCAAGGGCAGGATCTGTTCAACCCGCACGACAGTGTGTTCGCGGAGGAGAGCCACGAGGGGAACGTGCTGCGCGCGCTGCGCTTGCAGCGTGGTGGCAGTGCGCTGAAGCTGATCGAGGCAAATGCTGGCAATCCGCGCGGGCTTGCTCCGCGTGAGCTGTACCAAGTCGACCAAGATCGTGGTGAGCAGGTGAATCTGGTGGATGAGCGGCCTGAGCTGCTTCAGCTGTCGCAGCAGGCGCTGGAGACAGAGGCGAGTCATGCCGCTGAGGGGCGCGCTACGCGGAAGAGCGTGGACATTCCTGCTGATTCGACTGTTGCGGAGCGGTTGCGGGCGTTGGGTTATGCTGGGGGGGAGAAGCAGAACTAGACGCGGGATGGGGAACGCGTACGGGCACGGGCACGCGTACGTAGGAGAGTGTGATGCTGCGGGTTCAGTTTGCTCATGGTTTGGAGAGTAGTCCGCAGGGGAATAAGGCTCGGTTGCTCGCGCAGCACTTCGAGGCCGAGACGCCGACTATGAATACGCGCAACTTTGAGAGCTGCGTGGCTGTCCATGCGGGGACCGCGCTGCGCTTTCGGCCCGATGTGCTCGTCGGCTCGTCATTCGGCGGCGCAGTTGCTGTGGCGCTCTTGGAGCGTGGCTTGTACCGCGGACCTACGCTCTTGCTCGCGCAAGCCGCGGTGCTCTACCGACCGACGGTGCGTTTGCCCGCGGGCGTGCGCGTGCTGCTTGTGCATGCGCCCCTCGACGAAGTTGTGCCGTTCCAAGGCAGCGTGCAGCTCGCAGCGACAGGCACCCCAGACCTCGTCGAGCTGATCGAACGCGAAGACAACCACGCGCTGTCACGACTCATCGCAAGCGGCGAGCTAATCGAGCTCGTGCAGCGCACAGCTGCGGCCGCTCGTTAGAGCTGATCGGGGCCGCGGCGGGCGATTTCTGCGAGTGTCGCTTCGTCGAGGGTTTGGTCGTAGATGCGGAACTCGGCGATGCTGCTGCCGAATTGGCTGTCGCGTTCGGGCGATGAGCGACCGAGGCTGCCTTGCGACGCGGCGAGCTCGCGCGGTTGAATCATGACTGTCGCGCGCTGGGCGATGGCGCCGTTGACGATCAGCTGCAGCTCCTGCGTGCTCTCGTCGTACATGGCACCGAGCAGCACCTGATCGCGCACGCCGTTCAGCGCCTGATCGCTGACGACATTCGAGATGCCGCGTTCGGTCAGGTAGCCGACCGCGGGCCTGTTGTCTGGACACGCATAGGGTGCGAGATAGAGCGCAGAGACTTGCGAGCGCTGCTGGCCTTCGCGGAAGTAGATGAACTCGAACAAGCGCTGCGTGCACTCTTGGGTGCGCGGCACCATCCAGCCGAGCATCGTGAAGCTCTTCACGCCTTGCATGATGCGCGGCGGCAGCACCACTGCGTCTTCGTACATCCCGCCGAGCTGCACTTCGCCCATGCCAGCCATGTACGCGCGACCTTGCAGCTCACCGTGCGCACCGCCGATCGAGTCGAGCGCGACGCGCGCGGCGCCTTCGAACTCGTAGCGATGGATCGGTTGCGGCAGTGCAGCTGGTGGCGGCGGACCGGCATCGACGACGGGAGTCGCTGCGTCGACGACTGGAGCTACTTGCGCGTCGTTCGTCGCGACAGGTGGTGTGGTGCCAGTGTCAGCGACCGGAGCCACGCGCGCGTCGACCGCCGGCGTGACTTGCGCATCGATCGCGGGTGCGACTTGCGCATCCTGCATGGGCGTCACACTCGGCGTCGACGCATCGACTGGATCGCCGATCCCGGTCGGATTGCGCGTGCCAGGATCAGTGGTCGCTGCGTCGGCGTTTTGCGTGCGGACCGGGCCGGGGTCGCGCGGCACGAATCCGCGCTTGCCGCCGTCCGCTTTGTCCGTGCTCGATGTCGAGCTCGCTGCCGCGCCGCGCGGGTTTTCGTCCAAGAAACAGCCAGCCAAAGTACAGACAGCGAGCGCCGAGCAAACGCTATGCGTAAGCACAGGGCCAAAGCTGTCTCCGAACGATTTGCTCGAAACCCAAAGCATCGTCGGGACGCTAGCAGATTTCTGCGCAGATCCGAAGATGCCCCTGGCCATGGGGTGGTGGCCGAGTATGCATATCCGAAGCGGTTTTTCGCTAGAACTGGGACTCTCGCTAGGCCAGAGGCAGATAGACGTCGACGATCGCTTCGTGCGCGGGAACCTGAGGTGGGAACGCGACTCGCTGCGCAAACAATGGGTAGTCGCGCGGGGTTTCGCCGCTGCTCGGGAGCCAGTCGCGATAGAGAAAGTGGATCGGGGCGTGGAGGGGGTCCGGCCCGATGTGCCTTATCACTGCGCAGCGCCCAGCCGGGATGGTCTTGGCCACGAGCTGGAGATCGTTCGGCGGGACCGGCTTCTGGGTTCCGGCGCCCAGGTCCATCCGGTAGTCGTCTGGGCCCACGGCGGCGGGGTCGGTCCAGAAAATGTTGAACGTGCTGCTCTCCGGCGGCTTCAGCCCGACCTCGCGGCGCCACTCGATGAAGCGGCGCACAGATTGATCGACGCGCGCCGGATCGCCGCGATGCTCGAACACGGCGAGCTTAGTCTCGGGGAAGTCGACTACGCGAATGTCAGTTAACTTGTATTCAGTGGCCATGAAGTCAGTCCTGATCGTTGCGAGTGTTTGTTGCAGCTGATCGCGGCTGCGCCAGTCGGGCGAGCTCTGGAATTGCGAAGGTGTCTGACCGAAGTGTTTCTTGAACGCGCGCGCGAACGCTTCGGGGCTCTCGTAGCCACTGTCGAGCGCGACATCGAGCACGCTGCGCCAATAGCGAAACCCGAGCTGATCGCTCGCGCGCATGAGGCGCACAGCTTTCACGTACTCGTGCACTGCGATCTCGAAGAGCGCTGAGAACTGTCTGTGAAAGTGGTGCTTCGAAAACGCGGCGATGCGGCTCAAGCGCTCGGCGGGGAGCGGCTCGGAGGCATGCTCGTCGATGTGCTCGAGCACTTTGCGAAAGCGCGCGCGATAGGCTTCGGCTTGGTCAGTCACAGGTCGAACATACGACCTGCCCGGTGGCGCTGCCTGACCGTTCGTGCTTTTCCCGCGCCCTCAGGGTCAGCTCAGCATGGCATGCAGCCGCTCTCGGCTGCCGTGTGTCAGCGCGTGCCCCGTCGCGTAGTCGGCGCGCAAACAAGCGGGATCTTGCGTGGTGCGCTTGGTCTTGAGCGGCGCCACCGGCGCGATCTCGATGATCTGCGCGTCGTGCGGTGGTGCTTGGATGAAGCGCACGGCGTCCTGGTAGCGCTGCGCGGTGTGCAAGCTGGCTTTCGCGACGGCAGGCGTGCGCGACAGGAGCGCCGCCATCGGCCGTGTGAACGCATTCGAGCGCTTCACCACGCCGGACGGGCGACTGCGGATCACGATGATGCGCCGCGCGCCGCGACGATAAGCCTCTTGCGCGGGAATCGGATCGACCAGACCGCCGTCGACCACCTGCTTGTCTTGGATCGCGACCGGACCCCGGTACAAGAAAGGTAGCGCACAACCTGCTTTCAAGTCGTGGTGGATGCGCGGCCCGCTCGCAGTGAAATAGATCGGCTCGCCGGTCGCCGCGCAGGTGCCGACTGACACGAGCTGCGTGCGTGCGCCTGCGACGGCGGCTTCGTCGAGCGGGTCCTCGGAGGCAAAGGCGTCCCACAGCCAATCGAGATCCATGTAGTGCCCGCCACGCAGCGCGCGCCGCAAGCTGAACAGCTGCCTGCGCGCCATGATGTTGACGTAACAACGCAGATTGCGACCGTGTTGCTTGGCGATAAAGCTCGCCAGGTTGCACGCGCCTGCGGAAGTGCCGATGGCCAAGTCGAAATCGGACAGGCCCAGCTCGAGCAGCGCGTCGAGCACGCCCGCCGAAAACACGCCACGCATAGCGCCGCCTTCCACAACAATCGCAGTCCGAATCGTCATGCGCGTACACCTAGACGAGCTTTTGCGCGAACGCAACTGCTAGCCTTTGCGGCCACCATGACGGCTCACTCGAACCCCTCCACATACGATGTGATAGGCCGTGGTTATTCGAGTCACAGGGCGCCTGATCCGCGCATCGGCGCGCGTATTTGGGCCGCCCTGGCAGACGCGAAGCGGGTCTGCAACGTGGGCGCAGGTGCGGGCTCCACCTGGGTCGAGCTGACGATCGCCGGCACTGTGCTGGTCACCGCAGTGCACGCGCTGCGGCCGCTCTTTCCAGGTCGAGAGCTGCTGCTGACGGCGGCGTTCGGCCTCGTTCATGGGCTGGCGTTTGCGGGCCGAGACCTCGGGCAGAGCCAAGCGCTCTGGACGCTCGTGGGCTTCAACACGGGCATCGAGCTCGCCCAACTCGGCTTGCTGTTCATCGTGGTGCCTTGGATCCTGCTCCTCGCGCGTACATGCGCATACGCTGGCTTTCGTGTGCTGGCAGCGAGCTGCGCTGCGCTCCCGGCGCTGGGCTGGTTGTTCGAAGTCAGTCCGACCGCCGCTGCACTGGCCCGGCTCGATGCCCACCCGCTGCCGCTGCTGGCGGCAGCGGGATCACAACCGACCAGCGTGGCCCGTACATAGACACACCGCTGCAAATGTCACCTTATGTCAGGTGTTACGACAGCGCTCCCTTAGTCTCGCGCGGCGAAAACGCGTGCTAACCTATTCCGGTTGCACATGACAGCCGGTTTTCAACCTCTACACCCTCGTAAGCTCTACTCCATGTTGCGGTCTTGCCCGACGCTCGAGGCTCGTGCTCACGCAGCGCTCGAATTTCTGTGCGGCTGCACGTCAAGCCCGCGCGGGATCTTGTTCGTCATCCAAGGCGACAAACTTGCATGCCTCGCGCGCACGCAGTCGCTGAATGCGAGCTCCGATCTCACGGCCGAGGCTGATCGCATCTGGAGCCGGCAAGAAGAGCTGCAGCCCGACGACAGCCGTACGCGCACGATCGATCTGTCCGCGCGGCGTAAGCCCGAGACAGACGCGGAGGTCGAGCAGTTCATGAGTAGCACCGGCGTCGCGTTCGAACGTCGGCTGCTCGCGACCGGCCGCGCCATGCGCTTTCTACCGATCGGCGTGGTGCTGCTCGAGCAGACCCCGCAAATCGATCAGCTCCGGCACGCGTACATCGAATCGATCTGCAATGCGTTCATCGATGCAGGAGATGTGACGGTACCGGCCGACCCGACCCTGAACCCACGTTAGGGGGCAATGCCCAACCACTCATGAGTCAGCTCGCCCGCAGCGCCCGGCTGGGTAGATACGAACAGCTGGACGTCATCGGTGAGGGTGCGTACGGCGTCGTCTACAAAGCGCTGGATCGCGCGACGGGGGACAACCTCGCGCTCAAGGAGCTGCGCCGCGTCGACCCGACATCGCTCGCGCGCTTCAAGCTCGAGTTCCGCACGGTCCAAGAGGTCCACCACCCTAACCTCGTCCGGCTCGATCAGCTGTTCGAGGAGGATGGCACTTGGCTGATCGCGATGGAGCTCGTGCCCGGCGAGGACCTGCTCGCACACGTGTACTCCGAAGATGACCCACGCGGCTTCGACGAGCTGCGGCTGCGAGCGGCATTCCGTCAGCTCGCGGACGGTCTATCGGCGCTTCACTCCGCGGGGCTTTTGCACCGCGACCTCAAGCCCACGAACGTGCGTGTGACGCCAGCAGGCCGTGTGGTCTTGCTCGACTTTGGGTTGACCGCGGCGTTCGACGACGAGCTGCAAACCTCACTGGTCGATGCGCTCGGCACGATCGCGTACATGGCGCCGGAGCAGACGCTTGGCCACAAGCTGGGTCCTGCCTCTGACTGGTACGCGTTCGGCGTCTGTCTGTACGAGGCGATCACAGGCCTGCGGCCCTTCGATGCGAGCAGTGTCGAGGCGCTCTTGCAAGCCAAACGCACGAAGGTTCCGCAGTCGCCCGCGATGCTGTCGCCGGGCGTCCCGTCAGATCTAGACGAGCTGTGCGCGCGCCTGCTCGCACTCGATCCAGAGCAGCGGCCCAGCGCGAGCGAAGTACGGCAGACGCTGGGCAGCGGGCGCTCCAAGCCGGCTTCCGACCCTGCAGCCAGCGGCGGCATGACCACGCGCTCTAGCCACTTCGAAGGGCGCGTGCACGAGCTCGCTGAGCTCGGCCAAGCGCTGCGGCGCGTGTCGCAAGGTCGACAGAAGCTCGTGCTGATCGAGGGCGAGAGCGGCATCGGCAAGAGCGCGCTGGTCACTCAGTTTTTGCGCGCTCACATCGATGAGCTGGTCGAGCAAGACGGCTACGTCCTGCGCAGCCGCTGCTACGAGAACGAGACCTCGGCCTGCAAGGCGTTCGACGGCGCGGTCGAGGGCATCGCGCGCATTCTGAGCGAGCTCGATGAGCAGTCGTGTCGTCAGCTCCTGCCGCCGCGAGCGGCATTGTTGTGCCGGCTCTTTCCCGCGCTCGGCGCGTTGCCGCAGCTCAGCGAGCAGCCGCTCCATGGCTTGCCTGCGGATCCGACCGTGCAGCGGTTGCAGGCTTTTGCAGTGTTTCGGCGCTTGCTCACGCGACTCGGTGAGCAAGGCCCGTTGGTGATCTCGATCGAGGACTTGCAGTGGGCTGACGCTGAGAGCTTCAGCTTGCTGCGCGCGCTGATCGACGGGCCCGAGCCTGTGCGTTGTTTGGTCCTCGCGACGGTACGCCCGGCGAGTGAGCTGGACGGCGTGACCGCCGAAGCGGTTGCGGGTCTGCGCGCGCTGCAAGGTGTGAGCACCCTGAGCATGCGCGGCCTCGCGGCCTCCGACGCCTGGCGCCTGGTGCGCGAGATCGCTTCACCCGAAGTCCCAGAGTCCTGGCTCGAGATCATCGTCAGCGAGAGCTCCGGCCATCCGCTGTTCATGAGCGTGCTCGCGCGCTTTGCGGCGCGCAATCCGTACAGCAGCGAGCTGGCACTGACGCTGGAAGCGGCGATAGAGGCCGAGCTCGACCAGCTGTCTTCCAAAGCGCGCAACTTGGTCGACGCCACGGCCGCAGCTGCCGGGCCGATCGCGCCGCCGCTGTGCGGTCGCGTCGCCGACTTGAACGACGCGGAGCTCGGTCCGCTGATCGCTGACCTGTGCAGCCGTAAGCTGCTGCGACGGCGCAGTCAGGGTGATGTCGCATGTTTTCATGACCGCATTCGCTCGGTCACGACCGCGTGCCTGTCGCCCGAGCGCGCGCGTACGTTGCACGCGCGGCTCGCGCAAGTGCTCGGCGAGCAGCCGGAGACGGATCCGGCAGTGCTCGCGCGCCACCACGTCGCAGCCGGTCAGCTCCGGCTCGCATGCGAGCAGTTCGAGCGTGCCGCGGAGCTGGCGAGCGCATCGCTCGGCTTCGCGCGGGCGGCGGTGCTCTACTCGCGTGCGCTCGAAGTCGCGGGCAAGCTGGAGCTATCGACCGAGCGTTTGATCGCGCTGCGCAGCGCCCGTGGCGACGCGCTCGCGCGCAGCGGTCGCAGCACGGACGCGGCGCACGAATATCTGCATGCCGCAAAGGACGCGACAGGCGAAACGCGGCTGCGCTTGCGCATCCTCGCCACGCAGCACCTGCTTCAGAGTGCCCAAGTGCAAGAAGGGCTCTCGGCTGCGCGTGAGCTGCTAGAGGAGCTCGGTCTGCCGCTCGCGAGCAGCGCTGCGGGCGCACTGACGCGGGTCTCTTGGGACCGCACGGTGGTGCGCTTCGGCAACATAGTGTCTTCGCTCTCGCTCCGGCCTAAGCCAGCGAATGCGCCGCTCAACTCGATCCCGCCCGCGAACGACAACACCTTGGCGCGCATGCGCTTGGACGCACTGCACGACTTGGCCATGCCGGTGCAATGGGTCGATCCGTTTCCTGGCTACGCGATGAGCGTGCGCTACCTGCGGCTCGCACGCACCCAAGCGGATGCGCGCGGGCTCGCGCGAGCACTCGCCGAGGAGGGGTTCAATCGCTCCATAGAGACTACAGACACTGAGGAGATCTACGGTTTGCTCGCGCGAGCACGTGAGCTCGCGGGCCCGGATCCACCACCGGAGCTCGAGGTAGAGCTGGCCTTTCGCGAAGGCGCGGTCGCGACGTGCTTGTGGAACCTGCAAGTCGCACGTGAGCGGCTCGAGCACGCGAACCGCCTGGGCACGGAGCGCTGTCCCGACCAGGCTTGGATGCTGACACACGTTCGCACGAACCTTGGCTCGGTGCTCGCGAACCTGGGTGAGCATGCGGTGCTCGCCGATCTCGCGAGCGCGTGGCTCGCAGAAGCGCGCGATCGTAATGATCAGTTCTCGCGCGCGACACTCGAAGGCTTGGGTTACGGGTTCGTGCGGCACCTGATGCTCGACAAGCCAGATCGCGCTGCGGAGCAGATCGAAGAGGCGCTTGTACCGTGGCCAGCTGAGCCATTCTCGTTCGCTCATTTCGGACGATTGATCGCGCACAACTGGATCCAGCAGTATCGCGGCGGCGATTGCGCGCTGCGCTGGCTCGAAGCGGAGCACGAGCGGATTTCGCGCGCGACCATCTTTCGCGTAGGGCCGCCGCTCGGCGCGCTGCGCATGATGCAGTGCAGCTCGCTCTTGGCCGCTCACGCTGATGCAGCGCCGGAACGACAGCTGGAGCTACGCAAGCGCGCCCATCGCATCGAACGCCAGCTGCGCAACGTGGGCTCCGGGCTGACCGAGGTCGCGCGGCTCTGGGTCGAGCTTCAACTGGCAGCGCTCGAAGGCGACAAAGAGCGAGTGTTTGCATGCACGGCAAAGCTGCGCAAGATGCCCGGCGCGGGCGACAATCCATTGCACGAAGCGGGCCTCGAAATCGCGGAGGCATCGATCAAGAGCGAGCAAGCCAAAGTCCAAGCCCTGCAAATCGCCTGCAACATGCTCGCTGAGCAAGGTTGGAAGGAACCCAAAAAAGCGATCACAATGCTGTGGCCCGGCCTCGCGCAGCTGTAAGCGGCATGGGTCGACCTGCCGTAGCGCCGGCGGAGCCAGTCGGTTGCTCGGTAGGAGCACGATTCAGAGCGCGATCCCAGAGGACTAGCTGCACCTCAATTCCTCGCTGTGCTCAGCGAAGCTCGATCTGCACTGTCAGTGGCTGCCCGCTGCGCAACAACGCAATGCTGAGCTGATCGCTCGTGCGCAGGCGGGGATGAAGCTCGAGCGCCTGATCGGGGCTATCCAGTGGCACGCCGTTGACCTGCGTCCAAACATCGCCGGATCGAATGCCGCAACGTGCGTAAACCGAGCGGGTCGTGAGGCTGTCGTACCGGAAGCCGATGACGCGACCGCCCTCGGAAACCAAAGCCAGCAGCGGCCGAGCCAACAAGCAATCTTCATCGCCCAAGACAGACGCTTTGGGCGCCTCACAGTGCGTCGGGCTCAGCGTGCGCACCGATGCCAGTGCGTCCTGCGCGCAGCCAGATGTTTGCGACGTTGCGCCGTTGCGCGGGCCGAGCACCTCGCGCGCGACGGGTCCGTTCGTAGGCGCTGCATTAGGCTCGACTGCCGCAAGCGTAGACGGCCCGCACGCAGCCAGAGTCAGCCAAGCAAGCGCACACGAAGTCGCGGATGCTCGAATCATGATCACCAGTCTACCGGATCGCATGCGAGCCCGCACACCGGCTATTAACCGCAAGTGCTGAGCATCGAGCTGCTCCTTTGAACAGCCCGGGGCTGCGACCGAGCGATGTCGTGCGTGAGCGGCGCGATGCACCGCGGTTCGTGGGGACGATTACCACGTCGCAAGACTGCCTCGACCATTACCTAACGCGAACTGTCACCGAAACCTCATACGATCGCCGACTGGCTCGCAACGATGATGGGACCGGACCTAACATTGGTCTCGCAATGAAATAGGTCTTCTTTGACCAAATCGTTACGCACGGCCTCGGGCGCCGAGTCGTTCGGCCCATGCGCGCCCGGTCTCGAGCCCGACTGCGTACGCTTCGCCGGTCTTGGCTGAATCCATGAGGTTTGCGCCGATGCGCACTACTTGCTCTGCACTCGGGGTGATCCAGTGGACTCGGCAGCCGGCGGCTTCGAGCGCGGCGACCTCAGTCTCGACTGCTCGCTCCGCCTGTGCGCCGATCGCCGGAGCGGTGTGGCGATTGGTCGGCATGGCGATCACAACTTCGTCAGGCTTTTGCGCGTGCGGATGTGTGAGCAGCAGGTCGGCGTTGGTACTGCTGTGGATCTGGCCGTCCATACACAACCGCCCGCCGATTAAGACACATGGGAACAAGCCCGGGACCGCTGCGGATGCTGCGATCGCGTGGCCGAGCGCAACGCCGCCGCTAGCATCAAAGATCGCTCGCTCACCACTGTCGGCGTCGACGCTGCACACAAAGAACGGCTTATCGGGCCAAGCGTTCGCGCCGGCAATCGCCGCGATGCCTTCGATCCACGAGGCCTCGCGCTCTCGGTACAGCCCACGCGCCAGCGCGCCCATTTCGCGCGCAGCAGCTGGGGAGAACCCCTCCTGCTTCGACCAGATGCGGAAGATCGCGCCGAGCGCCTGCGCGTCGAGCTGCGAGGGGTCGAGGTTTGCGCCTCGTGCAGCCGGCAGCGGCGGATCATTCGGCGCTGGCGGCCAGTGGCCGGAAGCCAAGCGCGAGCAGTTGATCGCGCCCGCGGAGGTCCCCACGAACGCGTCGCATTCGCGCAGATCGACCTCGTGCTCGAACAGCCCGGCACACAGGCCGGACTCCCAAGCCACGCCGATCAAACCACCACCACCCAGCACCAAAGCACGTCGCCAACTCGTCATGCGCTCGACCTAACACGAACTTTGCCCACTGGCACGTGCCGTGGGTCTGGGGCGCCCGCCGAGTCTCGGCGCCCCGAGCGGCGGGAGGTCGAATTAACCAAGCAAAACAGCGCGGTGCTGCGGCCGAGCCGCTCACGGCTCCAGCACGGGCCGACCACCTGCGTCATCGCTCATCCTGGCATAGCGAATGCCTCGCGTACGCGGCTTCGGGAGCGAAGCGCGGGCCGAGCGCGAGCTCATCGGCGGCCTTCGCACGCGCGCTCAAGAAATACGCCGGTAAACAACCGGGTGCGTACCGCCGCGCCGCAAACAGATAAAAGACAATTGTCTTGTATATAAGACCGTCCATCGCTATGTTCATTGCCTCACGAGGAGGCTGCGATGGGTCACGGGAATCGCTCTGTCGAGATTCGACCAAACGGTGCGCCGCTGGGCGCCGAGATCCACGGGCTGGACGCAAACCAGCCGCTGCCCGCCGAGCTGCTCCTCCAGCTCAAGCAAGCGCAGCGCGATCACCACATCCTGATCTTCAAGAACCAAGATCTCGACGAGGCTGCATTCAAGGCACTGGCCACGAGCTTCGGCCCCGTCTTCCAAAATCCCGCGGATGTCCCCGTGCTCGCGTCGGCTGATGCCGGTGGCGTCGCACCTGACATCGTCCGTGTGTCAAACATCGACGGCTACACTGGCACCGGCGAGCTGTCGCCGCACGCGGACCACCAGTGGACGCCGTATCCTTCAGCAGGCTCGTTCCTGTACGCGCTCGAGGTCCCTCCGAGCGGCGGCGACACCACTTTCTACAACCTCAATCTCGTATACGAGACACTGCTCGAAGCGACTAAGGCGCGCATCGCCGACCTCAACCTGATCACGTACAACCCGTTCCTGCGTAAACCTGGTGAGAAGAACCCGCGCTACCGCGCAGAGAACGAGCCACTGATCAGCCCTGTCTATCCGCATCCGCTCGTGCGCACGCATCCCGAGAGCGGCAAGAAGATCTTGTTCCTCGGACACGGCACCGAGGTCGAGCTGCCCGAGCTGCCGCGTGAACAAGGCATCGCGCTGATCAACGAGCTGCGCGAGCACCTCTACCAGGATCGCTTCCGCTATACGCATCGCTGGAGTGTCGGCGACATCGTGTATTGGGATAATCAAGCGACACTGCACGCGCGCACCGCGTTCGATCCGAGCACACGTCGCGTGATGAAGCGCATCAGCATCGGCGGCGGCCGACCGTTCTGAGCGATATTGTCGCGAAACGAGGCTGACGCAAGCTGCCGCGTAGCGTGAATCCGAACGCGCGACAGTCGCAGCCTCCCTCGTTCACAACCCGAGCAATCCCGACGTTGGGCCCAACGACAAGCCCCCGTCTCAGCGGCAAGCTCGCGGAAGAAACCAAGCGCGTCAAAGCCGCCTAACACTTCGGAGGATTGCCATGGCACGTGTCGAGCTCGGTCGTACTGGAATCAAAGTCAATGTCGTGGGCCTGGGCGCAGGTGGTGACAGCCGCCTCGGCTTGAAGTCAGCAGGCGCCGACGCTTCTGTACACTTGGTGCGTACCGCACTCGACCTCGGCATCGACTTCATCGACACCGCGGAGGCTTACGGCACCGAGGAAGTGGTGGGTCGCGCGATTGCGGAAGTTCCGCGCGATCGCGTGGTGATATCCACCAAAAAGCGAACGTTCGACACAGTCTGGACCAGCGCAACCGCGGCCTACGAGAACCTGGATCCACTGCTGCGCGCCTACTTCGAAACTTTGACTGCGACCAACTTCGTCGACGTAAACGGCTACTCGCGCACGCTGCATCCTGACGCCGAAGAAGAGCAGCGCCTCCATGAGCTGCGGACCAAATTTCCACCGATCGATGTGCCCGTGATCATCACGCACCCGGACACGGGCAAAAAAGCAATCTTCGCGAACCAGCTGCACACGGCGTACATCAAAGGCGTCACGCGTGCGGTCAGCGAGAGCCTCTTGCGCATCTTGTTCGACGCGCTCGAGAACCCCGAGCTACACGCGCGCTTCAACTGGCAACGGGGCTCGGTGGCGATCTGGGACAACCGCTTGGTGCAACACCGTGCGATCCATGACTACGGGGCCGAGCGCCGCGTGTTGTACCGCGTAACCTTAGCGTGAACACCAACGAATCAACCCTGCCGATCCATCCGACTCGGCTCCCGCGCGCGCCCATGGCGTTCGTGCTGCAAGTCGCGCGCAGCCGCTTCGTCGTGTGGAACGGGCTGCTGCTCGCGTGTGAGGCGCTCAACGCGGGCTGCGGCACACTCCTGCCGTACGCGCTGAGTCGGATCCTGAACCGCGTCACGGCCGCGCACGGCGAGCCTGCGGCGGTGTTCAGTGCTCTGCAGGGCCCGCTGATCATGTTCGCGCTGCTCTGTGCGGGCGAGCTGCTGTTCGGGCGCGTGAGCTCGAGTATCCAGCTGCGCGTGACACCGCGTCAGCGCCAGTACGTAGCGCGCGCGCTGTTTCGACACTTGCACGGGCATTCGCATCGCTTCCTGACCGAGAACTTCGCGGGTGCGCTCGCGAATCGCATCGCGGAGACCTCCCACGGCGTAAACCAAGTGTTGTGGTCGCTCATCACCGAGCTCTGGCCGATGGCGATCGTGATCACGGTCGCGAATGTCTTGCTCGCGCTGGCGAGCCCGTGGCTCGGCTCGTTCATGGCGTTATGGGCGCTCGTCTTTGTCGCCATCTCGCTCTTGCTCGCGCGCAGCACGCAGCCGCTCGCAGCGGCGGCATCGAGCGCGCGCAGTCGCACCGTTGGCATGATCGTCGACTCGGTCTCCAACCACGCCGCCGTGCGGCTGTTCGCGCGCTTGGACCACGAGCGTGAGCGCTTGGACGCGGCCTACGGCCCCGAGCTCACCACGGTGCTGCGCGCAAACCTCGCGATGGAGCGTGTGCGCTTGTTCCAGTTCGCCGCCGCAGCAGTCTTGAAGGTCGGCATCATCGTGCTGGCGGTCTGGTTGTGGAGCCGCGGCGCGATCGGCGTAGGCCAGCTCGCGATGGCGGTCAGCTTGTCGCTCTTGATCATCGCCGAGGTCCGCAACCTCAGCCGGCGCTTCCTCGAGCTGTTCGAGGCGCTCGGCAACGTCGGCAGCGGCGTACTCGCGATCTTCCGTCCGCACGAGCTCGTCGACCTCGACAGCGCACGTGAGCTGCCGATCGCGCGCGGCGCGCTGCACTTCGACGCGGTGCGCTTCGGTTACGCCGACTCGGCGCCTTTGTTTAGCGACTTGAACGTGTCGATTCCGGCCGGACAACGTGTCGGACTGGTCGGCTTGTCGGGCTCGGGCAAGTCGACCTTCGTGAACCTCGTGCTGCGCTTGTACGAGCCGCAGGCCGGCGCGATCCGCATAGACGGCCACGATCTTTCGGAGCTCACGCAAGCCGCGCTGCGCCGTCAAGTCGGCTTGATCCCGCAGGATCCTACGTTGTTTCACAGGTCGCTGCGCGAGAACATCCGCTACGGCCGGCTGGAAGCGAGCGACGCCGAGGTCGAAGATGCAGCGCGTCGCGCACACGCCGATACGTTCATCTCTCAGCTGCCCGAAGGCTACGACGCGCAAGTGGGCGAGCGCGGCGTGAAGCTCTCGGGCGGTCAGCGTCAGCGCATCGCCATCGCACGCGTGATCTTGAAAGACGCACCCGTGCTCATCCTGGACGAAGCGACGGCAGCGTTGGACTCGATCACCGAGCACGCGATCCAAGGCGCACTCGCTGAAGCTATGGGCGGCAAGACAGTGCTGGTGATCGCGCACCGGCTCTCCACGATCGCCGACCTCGATCGCATTCTCGTGTTCTCGGCGGGCGAGATCGTCGAGGACGGCACGCACCAAGCGCTGCTGGCGCGCCGTGCGCAGTACTATCAGCTGTGGACGCGTCAGAGCGGCGGGCTCTTGCCAGAGGCTCTGGAAGCGACGCAGGACGTCGCCGAGTAGCCGCCGACAGCGGCATGTTTCGGCGAGCTGGGGCGCCCCGCCCCAACGCATCACGTGCCTATTCCCTCGCTGCGGCAGACCGCGTAGGGTCGCCGGTCGGTCCAGCCAGGCATGCGGAGACTCCTCGCGATCAGCCTAATTTGTACGCTCTGCTGTATCGGGCGTAGCGCGCACGCCGAGACCGAAGAGCAGCGTGAGCTACGCACCAACGAAGCGCAGACCGCGGAGCCGATGACCGACAAGCCACTCAAAGCGGCGATGCAGAACCTGTTTCTGCAGGAAGACGCTTTTCCGCAGCAGCACTTTCAAGTGCAAACAGGGCTGCGGCTACACGCGAGTGATCTGAACGACGAGGCTGGCCTCGCGCTGAACGCGGGCGTCGAGCTCGGCATCGAAGACTCTTGGACGGTCTCTGCGCGCGTGCCGGTCGGCTTCTTGCCCAAGGACGAGCGCGGCATGGGCAATGCGGAGATCAGTTTGATGTATTCGGAATGGGTCAGCCCGCACGAGGATCTGCGCCTGACCACCAATCTCCGCAACGTGTTGCCGAGCCCCTCGGGGGCTGGCGACAATGCCTTTGCGCATGACTTGAGCGCGATCGGCTACGCGCGCTGGGCGCCGCTGCATGTGCAGCTCGTCCTGACACTCGATCTGAGCTACGGCCAAGACGTATCGCCCAGCCCGCGCGTGCGGCCCGAGGGTGCGCTGGCAGCCATCCTCAAGCTCGAAGAGATCTCGATCGTCTTGGAAGGCGCCATTCAGCAAGAGTTTAGCGAGCGCAGCTACTTAGGAGCGCTCGGTATGTTCTGGTATCCGGGCTCGTTCGAGATCGGCCTGTCCGCAGTGCTCGACGTCTCGAAGAAACCAGCAACCATCGGTGCCATGAGCATCGTCAGCTACGCCTTTGACCCGCCGAGCTGACCACTGCTGTTAGAACGACACGCTCAACGCCAAACAGGAGCCGCCATCAGCGGCGAGCGAAAACGCCTGTGGGGCGACGGCCTTTGCCACGGACAACGCTCCAGCCGAGGCCTTCTTGCCGTCGACGACACATGCACCATCAATGACTGTCAGATAGTTTGCCTGCAACGTGAAAGCGCTCGCTGCTGACGTCGCAACGAAGGTCGCGCTCATGCCGCCGGCGGCTTCCAACGCAGGCGAGAACGTCGTGACGCCGGACTGCGCCTCTTCGAACGGGTGTTCCGTCATGAGATCGGCGCGCGTATCGATGCGGACCGGCGTGTAGCGCTCGATCGCATCCGTCTTCATGAAGTCGGGCGGCGATGCGTAGGCCAGCAAGAAGAAGCCTGAGCTGTCGCGGATCGCGTGCCCGCTTCCCGGAGGATTAAAGTAGACGGTGCCCGTCGGGTAGCTGCCTTTGTCATCTGTCTGCGTGCCATCGATCACGTACACAGACTCGGTCTTCGAGTGGTAGTGGAGCGCGACGCCGCCGTCAGCGACAGTGTACCAAAGGATCGCGATATGCTCAGTCTCAGCTGCGCCGGCGAGGATCAGCTTCTTCACGTTCGGTCGAAAATCGAACCACTCGTAAGCATCCGGGTGCTCCTTCACGTGCCTGAGGTCCAGGACTGTCTTAGTCGCATCCGAGGGACCTGCATCTTCGGGATCCGAGTGCGCGCCGGAGTCTGCTTTCGGCGCTTTGGCGATCGTTTCGGTCTGTCCGCCCGAGCTCGATGAGCACGCCATCCAAGTCAAGAACATCCCAGTCAATAAGCTTCGCATGGGCCACCTTTCCGGGCCTCATGTTCACTGGCGCGGCATGTCCAACGCGTGAATGCGCGATGTCGGGCGAGCTGCAAGTCAGAGTGCGGACCGCACTTGAGCGCAGCTGAAGGTGCTGCCGGGATTGCCGAGCTTTGTCATGCTGTAGGTCGCGCTGCCCACGCTGTACACGGTCGCATTGTCGTCCACGTGCGTGTATTGGCTCGAGCTGCAATCGGCGCTCGATTCCAAGCGGCAACCGATGTTCCTCGTGTCGAACGACTGCACCGTCGCGCTGCCTGAAGCGCCCGTGCATGCGGTCAGCGCGCCGCCCAGCGAGAAGCGCAAGCGCTGAGCGCCATACGAGTGCGAAGCGCGCGCCGCGACGAAGCTGCCGCTGGTCGGCACGTGATTGTAGGTCGAATTGTCGACGAACACTGAGGTCATGCCCACCTCGCCATCGCCATCGTGGTCGACTTGGCTGTTGCGTACAGTCGTCAGCGATGGCCAGGTACCGTTCAACGGATCACTCATCGAGGTGCCGAGCAGATGCACCGTACGTGCAGCCGTGAGCCCCGCCCCTGGCGCCAAGCTCGCGAGCGTTGCGCTGAACGAAGCAGGAGGCGCGCCGGGCGTGTAGATCGCGTCCGGATAGTCGAGTAGGTAACTCTCGGCTGTGAGGCTGTTATTCGACGGCGGCGTGACTTGATCGCATAGTGCAGCCGTGCCGCTCAGCGTCGTCCCCGATTGCGTCAGCGTCAGGCGCAACCAGAACTGCAGCTGTCCGCTGCCCGCACTGACGTACTGCTTGGCACCCCAACTCGACTGCGCGTTGATCCGCAGCGCGTACACACCGCTCAAACTGTCGCAGTTGTATCCGCACACGCCCGCGCGACACACCGCAGTCGCGCCGGCCATCGCGTTCGGGCAGGCATTGCCACACCCATTGCAGTTCGTCAGCGTGCCGAGCTGCGTCTCGCAGCCGTTGTCAGGATTGCTGTCGCAGCTGCCCCACCCGCTGCTGCACGTCGGCACACAAGTGCCGCTCATGCAGCTGGTGGTGCCGTGTCCGTTCGAGCAAGGCTCATTGCAGCCTCCGCAATGCACAACGTCGCTACCCAGACTCACTTCGCAGCCGCTGGCCGCGAGCCCATCACAATCGTCGAAACCCGGATCGCAAGCCGCGATCGCGCAGCTGCTATCGACACAGCTCGGGCTGCCGTTGCTCACGCTGCAAACGTTGTCGCAGAAACCACAGTCTTCGAGGTTGCCAGTCAGATCGGTCTCACAGTCAGACGTCACACCATCACAGTCGCCCTGTCCGGCCGGACACAACGACACCTGACAAGCCCCACCGGCACAAACCTGAAAGGAAGTATCGCAGGCGTCAGCGCAACCTCCGCAATGCGAGGGGTCGGTCTCGGTACGCGTCTCGCAGCCGTTGTTCGGGTTGCCGTCACAGTCTGCATAGCCAGCGTCACAAGCCGACGCGCATAGCCCCGCGACGCAGCCCACCGTGCCATGTGCGTTCATGCAGCTCACAGCGCAGCTGCCGCACGCAGAAGTATTGTCGTCCAGCGTCGACTCACAACCATTCTGCGTATTGCCATCGCAGTCCCCTGATAGACCAGGGACACAACTCGGGAGGCACACACCTTCCGAACAAGCCGTCGCCCCCTGGGCCGTGGTGCACTGCAGCTCGCAGCTGCCACAGCGCTCGACGTCATCGGTCGTCGACGTCTCACAACCGTTGCCGGCCATGCCGTCGCAATCCGCATAGCCGATCTCACAGCTGATCTCACACGCGCCAGTGCTGCAGCTCGCCGCGCCATGCTCGTTCACACAAAGCACTGGACAAGCGCGGCCGGCATCTACGCTGACGCCGCCTGCATCGACTGCGGCGTCGCCCCTGTATCCACCTGCATCAGGCGTGGGCGCAACGCCTGCGTCGGAGCTCGGCTCGGCCGCAAACAGCTCCACACCAAAGCGCCCGCAACCCGCGAGCGCCCAAAGCAGGCCGGCAAGGTGCACGAAGCGGTAGGCGCGCAAGACATTACGGTGAGATATCTACCATGTGGGTTTCAACGGCCTGCGCTACACGCGTCGAACGCTGGCGCTCTGAGCAATGTGCGACCCCGGTCGCCGCTGTGGGCTGCAGGGGTTGCCGCCGTGCAAAACAGCCTCAGTCAGGGCCAAACTTGGGCGCCGGGCGCCTCGTCGAGGCTGCGCTTGGCTCGAATCACGCAGAAACGCTGCCCCGTAGGAGCCTCCAGCACCACCCACGTACGCACACGCTCGACAGCACGTGCGCCCAGCGCTTCTAAGCGCCGCACCTCCGCTTCGACATCATCGCTCTCGATGTCGAGATGCAAGCGACTCGGGTGCTCTACGTTTTGCACTTCGATCGCCAGGTCGCGCGAGCTGCCATCGAGCTTGATGTAGTCGCCCTCACGCTCCGCAGTCGGCATCCCCAGCGCTGCGCTCCAGAAGCTCGCCGCTTGTGGCAAATCTGCGTTTTCACAATCGATGATGAATCCAGCGAGTCGGCTGCGGTGCATGCCATCCCGCATACTAGACGCTTCGTCGTCATGCGAGAGGAACCGGCGCGAATGCTCGAGTGCCCGACGCTCGGCCGTTCCTGTCAGCGCCTTTCGCCGCTGAGAGCAGCAACGCCGTGTGCAAATCGGCCAGATTCCGGAGCGCGCGAGTCACATCTAACAATGACTAAGAATTTGTGAGCCGAGATCCTGCGCAGGGGGGTACTACTGCCCACGTAGCCGCCGAGCAGGAGTAAGGTGCATGAGCTCAACTGCGTATCATTGGAGCCCACGTCGGGTTGAATCGGGAGACGGCGTTGAGGTCGTCGATCCCTGGCTCGACGACAAAACCACTATCCCGTACCGACGCGGCGCGGCACATTCGAGCAACCTGCCAGACAGCCCCCCGCCTGCAGCGGTCGTGAGCACCGGGGCCGCGTACTTCTCGCCGCCAGCAAAGATCAACGCGCCAGTGCCGCTCTCCAGCCGGAGCGCGCCCTCCCGGCAGCGGACAGCGGCGGCAGCTCAGGCGCAGCCTGTTCGACCTGTAGCGTCCGTGCGGCATATGACGACGATGAAGGTCGATCGCTTGCCGGTTCGACCAGCGAAAGCGCGCAAGCGTCACGCGACGACGATGAAAGTAGAGCGTTTGCCCGTTCGACTGGCGATGACATCCGATCCGTTCTCGCAGCACGCGGACGAGTCGTATTGGCGCGCCCAGCACAAAGGCATGCGAGCAGCGAGCACACGACGCATGTGGATCGGCGCGGCCATCTGCGCAGCCGTGTTGATCGCAGTCGCGCTGCGGCTGTTTGCGCCAGATCTCCTGCCGCGCCTGCCATGGCAAAGCACCCAGCGAACGAGCCTCGCAGATCTGCTGACGCACCAGCACGCGGCCACGACAGCCCCTGCCGCTCCTAGCGGCATGCTCCCGTCCAATGTCGTCGTCACCGCGCCCGCGTCGGACGCGCACGCGCAACTCGCGACGCTACAGATCGACAGCCAACCATGGGCGCGGGTGATCGTCGACGACGTGCTGATCGGCAACACACCGCAGCTCGCGATCAAGCTCCAGCCCGGCAAACACTTCGTGCAACTGCGGAACCCCGAGCGCAGCCTGCACAAAGACATCGCCCTCGACGCGCACCCTGGCGAGACGATTCACCGCATCGAGCAACTCGAGCGCTAGCGTTGCGCCGGGCGGCGCGCACTTGTACAACGCGCGCGTGAGCGGCCCGGCGTACATGGTTCTATCCGCGTTTGCGTTCAGCTGGATGACCGTGTTCGTGAAGCTCGCCGGCCAGCGCCTGCCGTGGCAGGAGGTCGTGTTCGCACGCGCCTTGGTGACGCTGGTTTTGAGCTACCTGGCCGTGCGCGCCGCGGGTGTCGCGCCGCTCGGTAAACACAAAAAGCTCCTGCTCCTGCGCGGCACGTTCGGTTTCTTGGGCCTCTCGTCCGTGTTCTATGCGGTGACGCACCTGCCGCTCGCAGAGGCGACGGTGCTCCAGTACATGTACCCACCGCTGACCGTCTTGCTCGCATCGCTGGTGCTGCGAGAGCCGTTCGACGGTCGCGTGTTGTTCACCATGCTCGTGAGCGCGATCGGCCTGCTCTTAGTCGCGCAGCCGGCGGTGCTCTTCGGCCAGGCCGCGGCGCCGCTCGATCCGATGGGCGTGCTGGCTGCATGTCTCGGCGCAGTCTTCAGCGCGTGCGCGTACGTCACCGTGCGCACGCTCGGCCAAGGCGAGCACCCCACAGTGATCGTGCTGTACTTCCCGCTGGTCGCCCTGCCCGGCTCGCTGGTCACCGCGCTGCCGCACGCCGTGATGCCTGAAGGCATCGAATGGCTGTGGCTGCTCTTGTTGGGCTGCGCGACACAAGTCGGACAGGTCTCTGTGACGCGAGGCTTGTCGAGCGACGCAGCGGGACGCATGGCAGCGTTTGCGTATGTTCAAGTTCCGTTCGCTGGACTGTGGGGCATCTGGCTGTTTCACGAGCACCCGAGCCCGCTGTCGCTCACAGGCGCCGCGTTGATCATCGCTGCGGCGCTGCTCAATCTACGCGCATCGATACGAAGACCAACGCCGCCGTAACGAGAGTGAGTTACCAGCCCTGAACGCGAGCAATTAGCCGAGCGCTCTGCGTCCGCGACTGCAAGGTGCGCGCAAACAACAGCGCCTGCTCGTCCTGCCCGCGCGCGTGCGCAACCGCAGCCAAATACGACAGACAGCGATCCTCCAGCAAAGGCTCACGCGCCAAGCGGTAAGCCGCCTGCAACGTCTCGTGGGCACGCGCGAGCTGACACAACTCGAGCTGCACGGCCCCAAGCGTAAGCAGATACTCCGGCTGCAACGGCGCACGCTCCACCGCGGCGCGCGCCGCGTCTGCCGCGTTCTCCAGCCACGCGCGATCTCCACTCTCCAGCACCGCGGCGGCAGCAGCATGCAAGCGTTCGGTCTCGAATGCTTCCGCGAGCTCGTCACGCGTGCGCAGCTCCTCGAGCCGCGAAAGTCCACGCTCGATCTCGCCGAGGGCAACTTCACAGCGCGCGAGCATGATCGACAACGGCACGTTCTCCGGATGTCGCGTCAAGCCTTCGCGCACGAGCGCATGAGCAGCACGCGGGTCGTTGCAGTCGAGCTCGCGGGTCGCGCCGGTCACGTACGGTAGCGCCAACCTGAACTCGAGCGTCGCCTGCGACAGCGCAAAGCTCACCAAGATGCCCAGCCCGTCACTCGGCGCACCGCTCATCGCATGCGGCGCGAGATTGAGCACCACACCTATCCCTGCGACCAGCGCCACACTCTGCAGCGCGATCACCGAGAGCTCGTCCGAGCGCGAGAACAGCACATCGAAGCCGAGCAGCGCGCCGATCGCCATGATCGTGAGCAGCTCCGCGGCCGGCCCACCTGCGTACACGAGCGCGCTCTTCAGGCGCGCGTGCTTGCGATCGCGCGGCGTGGGCAAGACGTGGCCTTCGATCGGCACGGCGCGCAGCGCTACGAGCGTCGAGCCGACGCGAAAGCGCGCGAGCTCCGGCCCGTAGCCGACCACCATCTCGATCACATCCCAGCCCACCAAGCGCGCGACCAGCGCGTGCCCGAGCTCGTGGATCACCAGCATCGGCATCCACGCGAGCAGCACGAACAACATGCTCAGCTTGGCCGGGCTCCAGTCGCTCCACATGTCAGCGGTGAGCAACACGAGTATGCCCACTGCAAACGACATGGCCGCGCGGACCTCCGCGGCTGTCAGAGGTCTACGCGGCGCGGGATCGTGCAGATGCATAACTACCTTCCAACTAAGTGGTCAGTCTCGCGAGGTCAGTGAGATGACGATGCGCAGCACGTACCAGAACAGCAGCGCCAGCGAGGCAAACAGCTGCAGAGACGCACCCACGTAGCGGTCCTTCGGATAGTGCAAGAGCACATTCGACGTGTCGTACAGGACCATGCCGCCCGCGAGCGCCACCATGCCTGCAGAGAAGTACAGACCGAGATTGAAGCCGAAGACCGCACCAGCCGCGATCATCAGCATGGCGACCAGCGCGCCCCAGCGCAGCACCGCGCCCATGAACGAGAAGTCCTTACGCGTGGTGAACACGATCGCAGTCAACGCGGCAAAGCCCGCGACAGTCACGAGCGCCGCGATCCCGATGGCTTGCGGCGCCACGAGCGCAGCGAAGAACAAGAGCGGACAGAACAACAACGCTTCGATCAAGACGTAGCCGAACAGCGCCGCGTACTGTGCGTTCCGGCTCTGTGCAGTGTGCGCGACGCGCGTCGCGACCCAGCCGCCGATCATGAAGCCGCCCATCACTCCCAGCCACATCAGCGGTCCGCCACGCAGCACCGCAGCGCCGAGCGTGGGCGCGAGGTCTGTAACAAACAACAGAACCTCGATCGCAGCGAAGGTCAGGACTGCGCCGACCAGATGCGCATAGGTGCGCATGATGAACTGCGCGCGCTCAGCCATGGCCAGCTGCCCAGCCACTGTACTGTCTGACGCTACATAAGTGGGCTCTTCGGGTACAGCGTTCACACACTAACTCCTTGTGCTCGCGCGGGCGCAACAGCCAATGTGACAAAGAACCATGATAGCGGATCGACTCTCGTTCAAGGTTCTTCTGTCATGCGCGGTGACGCTGACTGAGACCTCACACGATCACTAACACTTAGACTCTTACAACGATGCAATTGTCACATGCGCTGTATCGTGATGCCGCGCACAACCGCGTCCTTTTCCAGCACCAAGGCGATACCCAACGCAGTGCCTGTCACTTCCATCGAACAGGTCGTGCCGGAAACAGTCAGACGCGACCCGGCCCGAACGAGCTGTAAGCCACTATCGTCCTGCAGCTGATAGCGGCATTCAGGAAGCTCCAGCATACCGCCCCGCACGCTCAGCCCAGCGCGCTGCCCGAGGCCGTCATAGAGCTGCAGGGCGTAGTCACCTTGGACCTGCACGCGCGCTTGGAATGCAGCAAAGCGCAGCTCGGCCAGATCCAGGCGCGCCCCGGCGCTGACCGCTGACAGCCCGTCGTCGTCCCATGCCCAGTGTCCGGGCGCATCGAGCACCAGGTTCGCCGCAGCATCCGCGAGCACGTCACCTTCCGGGCTCGCATAGCGACCGCGCGTGAACGCAGCGCGCAGCGACGCACCCGCGGCGTCGAGCTCTGCGATCAAGCCGTTGTCCAAGCGCAGGAGCGCAGCCGGTACGCGCGAAGCCTCGATGCGCTGCAAGCGCTGTGTCACCACATCGATCGAGAACGCGCGCCGCCGACCGGTCGGATCACTGTCGTCTGCACCGGTCCACAAGAGCTGACCATCACCCGCGTAGACCAAGCGCAGCTCAGTCAGCCCGTTCGCCACCTCCGCCTCGAAATCCAGCGCGACTGGTGTGATCTCCAGCTCCCCGGCGAGCTCGCGGATCAACACGAGCTCACACGGCGCACCACCTCCCGCTTTTGCGTGGTCACAGCTCAGCCAAGCGGCACGCGCGCCGGGCAGCGCGGCCACACACGCTTGCGCGTGCACAGGCAGCTCGCTCGCGGCGAGTGAAAAGTCAGCCGCATCGGCATCGTATATCTCGACGCTTCCGAGCAAGCGCCCCGCGCCGTCGCGACCACCCAACACGAGCATGCTGCCCGAGTCGAGCGTGAGCGCATCCGGTGCCACACGCGGCACCTGCAACGTGCCAGCGAGCCGCTCGCTCGTGCCAGCGCGCGGATCCACCAGCTCCAAGGACACGAGCGGCTCACCCTCGGGCTCTGTGCGACCGCCGATCAACAGCACCTTGTCATCCGGCAGGCGTACAGCGGCGTGCTGCATGCGCGCTTCGTTGAGCTTGCCGCTGCGAGCGGCGACGAAGCGCGTCGATGCCAAGTCGAGCAGCTCGAAGTTATCGTGCGCGCCAGCCCGACGATCCGGCGTACCCCCAGCGATCAACACCAGGTCGCTCAAAGCCGTGGCGCTCGCAAACGCGCGCCGCAGCAACATCCCGCCCACAACCTCGACGGCAAACTCCTGCCCTTCAGCAAGCAACAGCGCCTCCGACTTGGCCACGGCGCCGTTCTCGATCCCACCGATGAGCAGCGCACCACCGTCCGGAAGGGCAGCCACCGCGCGACCGTCGATCGCACTCAGCGCGGTATGCGCGAGCGGACACGAAGTCCCCGACCGCAGCAGCCACACGGCGTCGGCCCCCACACGCGGCGACCCAGGATGACGCGCGTTGACACGACGGCCCTGTGCGATGCCGAGCGGTGTAGTCGCGCGCACCAAAAGCTCGCGCAGCTGGAGCGGAACGTCGTCGATCGCCGGATCTATTTCGTCCGCGCGCAAGTGGTAGCTGCGACTCGGAAAGTCCCCGAGCGCGACCAACTCGAGCTCGGAAGGCTCGCCGACCTTGCACGAGCCCACTTGGCGTAACGCGAGCGGCCAGGTGCTGACCTCCTGGGCAGGCTCGCACGCAGAGAACCCGCACAGTGCAAGCACGGCGAGAACCCAGTCGCGGACACAAGGCCGCCGGCGGCGCAGGCGGCTCAGCATAGGTAGAGTTCAGCCCTAAATTGCGGCCCGTCTCAAGGTGGGAAACTACGCCCCCGTGTCCACCGTGGTCGCACGCCGGGCACTGTTCTGCGAAATCCCCGCACGTTCTCCCCGGCGGCGCTATTCTTACCGAGCTGCATGTCTGAACACTCCGAGGCTCACGAACCCGTCGCATTCGGCAAGTACCTGCTCGATGAGGAGCTCGCGCGCGGCGGCATGTCGCGCGTGTTCCGGGCGCGGCTGCGCGGCCCCGGGGGCTTCGAGAAGCACCTGGTGGTGAAGCAGATCCTGCCTGAGCTGGCGCGCGACCCCGAGTTCGTGAAGCTGTTCGTCAAGGAAGCCAACACGCTCGTCCAGCTCAGTCATCCGAACCTCGTGCCGGTGTTCGAGCTGGGCATGGTCGACGACGTGTACTTCCTCGCGATGGAGTGGGTGAAGGGCGCGACCGTCGAAGAGCTGCTACGGCAGGGGCCGCTGTCAGCGGCATTGGTCGCGCACATCGGCGCGCACATCGCCGACGCACTGCACTACGCGCACGAGCGTTTCAGCATCGTCCATCGCGACGTCACGCCGCGCAACGTGATCATCGATACCGCGGGCTACGCGCGACTCTTGGACTTCGGCATCGCCGCGCGCGTCGAGCACACTGGCCAGGCTCAACGGGAGCTGTTTGGCTCACCCGGGTACATGGCGCCCGAGCAGCTGCGCGGTGACGGCTTGGGCCCCGCCAGCGATCTGTTTTCGCTCGGGTGCGTGCTCTACGAAGCCATCAGCGGCAAGCCGGCTTGGCCGGCGCTGCGCAGCGCGTCTGAGCTCGCGGCGTGTCCTGCACCGCCGCCGCTCGAGGTCGCAGACGACACATTGCGCGAGCTGCTCGCTGGCCTGATCGAGCGCGACGCAAGCGCGCGACCGCAACCTGCGAGCCTGGTCGCCGAGCGCTTTCGCACCTGGCTGTCCGAGCATCATCCGCGCGGCTTGTCGAACGAGCTCTCGGAGCGCGTGGCGAAGTCGCGCGCGCAGACCAGCGACAAGCCGCCGTCGACCCAAGATCCCCCGCGCGTGAGCAGCGGGCGCATCGAAGTGCGCTCGATCGCTGTCAGCCAGGAGCTCAGCGCGCTCTTGGCGCAAGCGACCGAGCGAATCGAGCGCGAAGATCCCGTAGCGGCCGAGCTCGCACCTGCCGTCCCGAGCGATCGACCGCCCGAAGAGCCGATGGCCGCGGATCCTGAATTTCACCGCATCGCTCGGCGCTTGCTGCGCGACTTCGGTGTGATTTCAGTGGCCCTGGTGATCGCGCTCCTGTATCCGCGCTCGGAAGACGACGAGGAAGAAGCACCCAAACGTGCGCGAGCCGAGGTCGCGCAAGTTGCGCCCGAAGCGCTGGCAGCCGGCAGCGGCGCACCCACCCAGCCCACTGATGAACCCGCAGCGCCCGAGACACCACCCGCACAGGTGCTCGCGCAGCCGACAGCGGCAGCGCAAGCGACCGAGCCCGCCGAAGCAGCCGCACAAAAGCGCGGCTTCCTCAGCGTCAGCGCAGTGCCATGGGCAGAAGTTCGCGTCGACGGACGCCTGCTCGGAGCCACCCCACGCCGCAGCGTTCCGCTGCGTACAGGCAAGCACGTCGTCAACCTCTCCTGCCCACCGCTCGCGCACGACACGACGATCACTGTCGATCTTCAACCCGACCAAGAGCTACGCGTCAGCGCCAACATGCACGAGTCGCCACCGCACGTGACGACTCAGTAAACAACTCGATCCCCCGTACGCGTGCCCGTGCCCGTGCCCGTACGCGCTCACCAACTCTCCGACGCGCATGACCGAGAGTCGGGCACGTTTACGGGCACGCGTACGGGAATATCGTGGCTCAGTTCGACTTAGGCGCGAACTGAAACGGCACCTGCACAACAGCACACTTGCCATCGGTGGGTGGCGCAAACGACCAGCGCTGCGCGACCGAGCGCACGCACCCGAACACTTCGTTGTCGTGCAACGAACCATTGACCGCGAGCGCGGCCACTTGGCCATTCGCGCCGATCTTCAGCTTGAGCTTCAGGTCGCCCTGCAAGACGTTGTTCACCTTGAGCCGCTTCTCGTAGCAGTTGCGAACCTGCGCGCGGTTCTTGTCGATCACCGCCTGCAGCGACTCGCGCGACAGATCGCCGTCGCAATCCCACTCGTCGCGCACTTCCTTCGGCTGCTGCGCTTTCGGCTTTTCCTTGGCGGCCACCTGCTCTTCAGCAGGCTTACCGGCATCGGCTGGCTCATCCAAGATCAGCTCTTGCTGCGCCATCGGATTGACGCGCTCGGCACTCTTCGGTGGAGCGGGAGCTTGTTCAGCAGTGGGCGTTGGCTCCGGAGCAGCTGGCTTCAGCATGAACACGACAGCACCTGCACCGCACAACAACAACAAGCCACCTACGATGTACTTGGTGTTGCCTCCTTGAGACTTGCCTGACTCCGTCACTGACACTCCCTTTCGAACCGAATCTCCATACTAGCGCGTCAGCGCACGACGTGACCACGACGATGTCGCGCGATCGCTGTAGGAGCGCAGCTCAGCGCAGGGCAGAAGGGTCCACGCTGACGCGCAGGCTCCGCTGTGGATCGGGTTGTGACGCAGCGGCCACCCCAACCCCCGCACCGACCACAACCGCCCCTGCCAAAGCCCAGACGTACCAACGCTGCCACAAAGACGGCGCTGCTGCTTGCGTCGCTGCAACGACACTTCGTTCGGGTGTCAACCATGCACGCGCGTCAGTGAGTGTGGAGCCAGTGAGCGTATCTACGCGCTGCACGTGTGGTGATTCGCCGCCGAGGCTCGCATAGGTGCCGATGGCACAAACAACGCGCTGACCACGCTGACCACGCTGACAATCAGCAAACCAGCCTCGCTCGACGGCACGCTCTCCGAACACGAGCGTCTGCAGCGCAGGCTCCACCGCGAACACACGCGCGCTCGCACGTTCGATCTCATCCGCCCCTGCGCGTGAAACTGCAGCTTCGAGCTCGCGCAACGCAAGCACGTACGGATCCGGAGAGAGCGCAATGTGCCAGACCGGCCGCTCACCCTCGAGCACCTCGATCAAGCGTGCATAGGGTGCATGCCCATCCGCCTCGACGCGCAACACGTGAAGACCGCCGCGAACACGCGCGGTCAGAGGGGCCTCACCGAGCGCACGATCATCGATGAACACACGCGCAGCAGCAGAGCTCGCTGCGATGTGCAGCGTGCCTTCTTTGGCATTCGCGACGCGCTCGAACGCGCGACGCGCGAGCAAAACCACTTCAGGAGCCGCTTCACCTGCCAACAAAGCTCGCGTAGGATCGATGCTGGCCGCACGCGCAAACGCTGCATCTGCGAGCGCAACCAAGCCCGAATGCGCTGCGCTCACGCCAAGCTGCAGCTGAAGCTCGGCGTAAAACAGTGATGCACCCGGCAGCTCCAACGTTTCTTGCAGCGTATGCTCTGCAGCCGACAACGCGCGCAACGCGCGATCCTCTTCGAGCGCAAAAGTAGCTTGTCGTGCCAGCGCGATCGCTTGATCGACATCGCGCACACGCTCGAGTCGCGACAGCGCGCGCTGTCGATGGCGTCGTATTTGCAAGGCGCCAACACCGATCAAGCGCGTTCGATCGATGCTCAGCGTCGAATAAACGCGCTCTGACAGCTCGCCGATCTGAAGCACGATCGCCTCGCTCGGCTGGGCCCAGGTGGGTCTCGAGAGCAGAATTCCCCCTGCCAAAGCAAGAAAAAAGAGCGCTCTTTTCAGGCCCGGTGTCCGAGGAAAATAGCGTTTGATTTCAACATGATACGAGATACGACCCGGATGCCTTGCGGGGCTTAAGACGCTCATCTATGTTACCGCGCCTTTCCACCTCAACCCGGGACGCCCGGCCCTCCCGGACCCAAGACCCTCCGTAACGAACCCCTCGACTTCAAGGTCCCCACGTGCTCGAGAGCATACTTCAGAAGTTTCGCGGCATCGCCCTGGCGTTCATGATCATCATGTTGTCGGCGGTGTTCGTGCTGCAGTTCGGCGGACCGCAGGCAGATGGCTGCAGTAAGCGCGCGGGCGCGCTGTACGCCGCAGAGGTCTACGGTGAGAAGATCTCGCTGAATGAGTACCGCGCCGCGTTCGCGCTGGTCGGCGGCGACCGTTATCCCGCTGAAATGGTGAAGCAGTATCAGCTGGATACCATGGTCCTGCACGGTTTGGTCGAGCGCAGCCTGCTCGCCAAGCAAGCCCGCGACTTGGGCTTCGACATCTCGGCGGACGACGTCATGCAGAAGGTGGCTGAGGACGGCGTGGTCCACACCTCGATGTCCGTGAACGCCGGTCCGTACTTGCCCCCGTCGCGGCCGTATCGCTTCGACTTCAAGGATCAGAAGGGCAAGTTCAATAAAGATAACCTCAAGCGGTTCATCCAGTACCAGCTGCGCCGCAGCGTCGAAGAGTTCGCGAACGAGCAGGTCGACGAGACGCTCGCCCAGAACATGCGCGACCTCGTGACGTCGCAAGTCGTCGTCAGCAACGACGAGGTTTGGGATGCGTTCGTGCGCGAGAAAGAGACCGTGAAGCTCAAGTATGCGCGCTTCTCGCCGGTCTTCTATCAGCAACAGCTGCACCCGACTGACGCTGACATCCAAGCCTGGATCGCTGCGAACCAGAAAGACGTCGACGCCGAGTACGAGCGCGAGAAGCACCGCTACACGGGCCTCGATAAGCAAGTTCATGCGCGCCACATCTTGATCAAGGTCGACGACAAGGCGAGCGACGAGCTCAAGGCCGAAGCGCGCGCCAAGGCGGACGGCCTGCTCGCACGCGCGAAGAAGGGCGAAGACTTCGCCAAGCTCGCGAGCGCAAACAGCGAAGACACGGGCAGCGCCAAAAAGGGTGGCGACCTCGGCTGGAATCCCAAGGGCCGCATGGTCAAGCCGTTCGACGACGCGCAGTTCGCGCTCGCCGCGGGTCAGCTCTCCGAAGTCGTGCAGTCGACCTTCGGCTTCCACGTGATCAAGGTCGAAGGCGTACGCGAAGGCGATGTGCCGCTCGGCGAGGCCAAGCGCGAGCTGGCCGAAAAGCTCTACAAGGACCGCAAGGCTTCAGAGCTCGCACAAGCCGCAGCACAGAACGCACTCGCCGCGCTCAAGTCGGGCAAGTCCGATGACGCGATCAACGGTGAGCTCTCTGCGAAAGACTCAGCCGATCCGCTCGCGCCGCAGCTGCGCGACACGCAGCCGTTTGGTCGCACTGACACGCCGATCGCAGGTCCGTTCGACGGTTCGCCGCTCGTGCGCGCCGCGTTCGAGATGAGCCCTGACAACAAGCTGCCCGATGCGCCGATGAAGCTTGGCGACGAGCTCATCGTGTACCGCCTCGAAGACAAGGTGCTCGTGAAGCGTGAGGACCTCACGCCGAAGGACGACGAGCGCTTGCAGAACGGCCTTCTGAGCCAGAAGAAACGCGACGTGCTGGGCGAGTACGTGCGTGGGCTCTTGAAGAAAGCCTCGGATGAGAAGGCCGTGTACGTGGACGAAACTGTCCTCGTCGCAGGCAGCAACCAGGAAAACTCGTAGGAGGACTAACTTATGGCCCGGGGCAGCGTTCGTGACCGTCGAAATGGAAGAAGCCCGGCGCGAAAGCGCCCGGTGACCCGTGCGGACGGCGCTGCTAAGCGTGGGAGCCTGAGCAGCTCCCTGCGTATTCGCTGCGTCGATCCGAAGAACGCGGCCGACTTTGTACAAACCGGGCACATGGTGCATCGATCCGCGCTGCCGAACGGCATGTGCGTGATCACGGTTCCTCAGCCGCAGCTGCACTCGGCCAGCGTCGCGGTGATGGTAAAAGTCGGCGCGCGTCACGAAAATCCGAAAGACAACGGCATCTCGCACTTGCTCGAGCACATGTTGTTTCGCGGCTCGCAGCGTTATCCGTCCGCGTACGCGCTGAACCGTGCGATCGAAGAGCTCGGCGGCACGCTGAGTGGCGCGACGCACGCCGACTACACAATGTTCGAGGTGACCTTGCCGCCGGGCAACGTCGCGGCCGGCATCGAGATCCTCGGGGAGCTCTTCGGGCGCCCTGCGTTCAGCGAGCTCGAGATCGAAAAGCGCATCGTGCGCGAAGAGATCTTGGAGTACCTCGATGATCGGGGCCGCGAGATCGATCCCGACAACCTGGCACGGCAGCTGGTGTTCGGTTCGCATCCGCTGGGCATGACGCTCACCGGCAGCTTGGACAACCTCGCGCGTTTCGACGTGCGCGACCTGCACGCGCACATGCGTCGTCACTACGTGGCGAGCAACATGGTGTTGTGCGTAGCGGGCGCGGTCGAAGGCAGGACCGTGCTGCGCAGCGCGCTCAAGCACTTCGGCGGGCTGCCGATGGGTGCGCCCAGTGTCGCGGAGCCTGCGCCGCCGCAGCGCACCTCCGAGCGCGTACGCATGATGGAGAGCCACGGCTCGCAGACGCATGTGCGCCTCTCGTTCCCCACGTTCGGGACGAACGACCCGCGTCACCTCGCGCTCGAGCTGCTCGTACGCGTGATCGACGACGGCATGAGCACGCGCTTGCATCGCAGGATCTGCGAGGAGCTCGGGCTCGCGTACGAGGTGTTCGCATGTTTGGAGCAGTACGAAGAAGCTGGCGTGATGGACGTTGGCGCTGCGGTGGAGCACGTCAACACGCCCGTGTTCGTGCGCGCTGCGCTCGGCCTGCTCGAAGAGCTGCGCGAGCGTCCTGTCGGCAAGCAAGAGCTCGAGAAGGTGAAGCGTCGCTACCAGTGGCAGCTCGAAGCCATCCTCGACGACGCGCAAGAGCTGTGCGCGCACTACGGTGAGCGTGCGCTCGTCGGACAAGAAGGTCACATCGGCGCGCTGCGTGAGCAGATCGCCTCAGTCACGCCCGCTGAAGTGCGCGCTGTCGCGCGCGACGTGCTGTGTCGCGAGAATCTGCACCTCACCATGGTGGGGTTGCTCGATCGCAACCAGCGCAAAGCGGTACGCCGCGCGTTCACCAAGCTTTCGCTCAAGCGAACACGCCGCGCACCATCTGTTTGAATAGCGTCTCGGATCGAGAAACCGAGAGTCGCTCGAATCTAGCTCGCCTCGCTTGGTCTTTGCCGCGGCGCGATCCGCACTCAATTCGAACGACTCTCGGTTTCAGAAGCGCTATAGCCGCAAGGCAAGATCGCGCGCGCTCAACTTTCACTTCGAGTGAAAGTTGATGCGTGCGTACTTTCTCTTCGATCTTACCAAACGGAGACAACGATGAACGCGCGTAGCATCTGGATCGCAGGGCTGCTGTTAGTTGGCAGCGTTGCTTGTGACGACGACGACACGGCAGAGAATTCAGGCGCGTCCGAGCAGGGCGACGCTGGCCACGACCATGACGGTGACGAGGGCCACGGTGGCAAAGGTGGCCACGGTGGCAACGGCGGGACCGGCGGTCGCGGCGACGACAAGAAGGACGCCGGCAGCCCAACCGACCCGAGCGAAGACGACGCGGGCGCAGGGCCTACCGAGCCCGTCGCAGCCGCCGATTACGGCAAGGCGGAGAACTGGTTGTGCCGTCCGGGCCACAACGAGCTCTGCGAAGTCGACATCGACACCACCATCGTGAAGGCCGACGGCTCGACCGAGGCGGAAGCGTACGAGCCAAAGGCCGATCCAGAGATCGACTGCTTCTATGTGTATCCGACGGTCTCGCTGGACACGACGCCCAACAGCGATCTGAATCCCGGTCCGGAGGAAGCCTCGGTCGTGCGCGCGCAGTTCGCACGCTTCGGCGCGCAGTGCCGCTTGTTCGCGCCGATCTATCGCCAGGTCACGCTGACCGCGCTGCGCGCGAACCTCGCGGGCACGCCCAACACCGCTGTGGACCGCGAGCTCGGTCCGAAAGACGTCGCAGCGGCGTTCAAGCACTACCTCGACAATGACAACAACGGTCGCGCGTTCGTGTTGATCGGCCACTCGCAAGGCTCCGGCGTGCTCGCGCAGCTGATCAAGCGCGAGCTCGACAAGGACCCTGTCGACAAGCGTTTCCTCGCAGCTTATCTCGCGGGCACAAACATCCTCGTGCCCAAGGACAAAGTGGTCGGCGGTACATACACGCACGTGCCGCTGTGCGAGAAGCCCGAGCAACTCGGCTGCATCGAGACCTGGTCCTCGTTCCGCGAGAACAGCCCGCCGCCGGACAACAGCTTGTTCGGCAGCTCGAGCGATCCCGCGCTGGTCGCCGCGTGCACGAACCCTGCAAAGGCGGACGGCAGCAGCGCTGAGCTGCACGCTTATCTCAGCAAGAGCGGTCCTGGCAGCTCCAGCACGCCCATGGGCGAGTGGGCCACCGACGTCGAGGTAGACACCTTCTTCGTCAGCGCGCCCGGCCTGATCAGCGGCGAATGCAAGTTCGGCAAGACCGGCGAGTACCTATCGATCAAGGTCAACGCCGACGAAAACGATCCGCGTGCGGACGACATCTCGGGCGACGTCGTGTCGAACGGCACGCCTTCGGCCGAATGGGGCCTGCACCTGATCGACATCCCACTCGTGATGGGCGACCTGTTGAAGCTCACCGCTGCCAAGGCGGACGCGCACGCAGCCGCTGAGTGACGTGACGTAGTACGATCAGAACGCCGCGGAGCACCACGCTTCGCGGCGTTTTGGTATGCGTGCTCGCGCGCGCTCTCGATTCTGCGGGGCTCACGGGAGGAGCGTGTACGGGCACGGGCACGCGTACGGGAGAATTTGCTTCCGGTGCGCTTCAGTCTCGCAGCACCACCCGATTGCCGCCCTCAGCTTCAGCGTCGTCGAGCGCACTGGCCGCGCGGTTTAGACAGGTGTCGATGTTCTCTTCGTCAGGCTCACAGCTGACCACGCCACAGCTCAGCGTGACGCTCAGCGTCTCGCCATCGTGAACGCTGCTGAGACGTTCGACGCTCGTGCGTACGCGCTCGAACAGCTTCGAAGCCGCGGCCGGCGTGATGTCGCGCAAGAACACGCAGAACTGTTGCCCACTGAAGCGTGCGCTGAGCGCCGCTGGGCCGAAGTTGCTGAAGATCACCTTGCCGACCTGCGCCAGCACCTGATCGCCTGCGGCGTACCCGTGCGCCTCGTTGATCGCGCTGATGTCGTCTACTGACACCAGCGCGACGACGGGCGTTTCGCCTTCGCGCAGCGCTGAGCTCAACAAATCCGGCGCGATATTGAAGAACGCCAGGCGGTTCGACAAGCCTGTCAGGCTGTCGGTGAACGCGAGGTGCTTGATGCGCCGCATGTTCTCGACACGATCGATGCAGCCGTACACACGACAGAAGTACTCTTCCTTCTCGAACGGCTTCGCGAGAAAGTCGCTAGCGCCCGCTTTCAGGTGCTCCGCCGCGGCGTGCAGCGCGCGCGATGCCGAGAGCGCCACAATCGCCAAGTCATCGCGATTGGCCCGCTCGCGCAGCGCGCTGATCAGCTCGATCGCTGAACCGTGCGAGCTGAGATCGACCAAGGCGAGCACGATCTCCGGATGCTCGTCGTACAGCTCGACCGCTTCCTTCGGATCTTTCGCCTGCAGCACCTTGAAGCGCTGCGATTCCAAGAGCGCAACTTGTGTCGCGCGCGAAGTGGCCATGTCATCGACGACCAGCACCTGCATGCTGGGGTTCTTCTGCAAGCGCTCCAGCACGTGCACAAGCGCTTCGATGCCGGTCTTGCCCTTCAAGCAGTAGTCGACGATGTCGTGCAGCAAGATGCGCCGGCGCTTCGACTCATCGACCGTGCCGGTGAGCACTACCGTCGGCAACCCGTACGAGATCATCAAGTTGACGATCTCCTCGTCGGCGGCGTCCGCGAGCTCTAAGTTCACCACGGCGGCCAGCCACTCCGTGCGCTCGCGCTGCTTGAGCGCTTCGCGCGCCTGCGCGAGTGTACGGACCACCTTGCACTCGCGGTCCAAGCGCGCGCCGATGTGGGCCGCAACCATCTGCGCGACCGCCTGCGAATGCTCGACGATCAGCACCGAGCGCATATCGCGCTTGGCTTCCGGAGCGCGTGCCCGCGAGCGGCTGCCTCGTCGCGCGACCCGTGCCATTTGTTTGTTGGAGCGAGCCATAAGGCGATCATACCCGAACGCGACTTGCGCGGAGTCGCTCAGCTCATCTGACCCTGACACTCGAATTGGTTAGCGTTACGTCACGTGGCGTCACGTGACACAACGAGAGTGTTTGTCCTACTTGCGCAGGTACACGCGGCTGTAATCGAGCTCGTAGGTGAGTGGCAGCTCCGACGCCGGCAAAGTGATATTCACCTCTTGCACTTGCGTGTGGCCCCACGAGAAATCGAACAGGAACTGCATGTCGAGATCCTCGCCGGAGGCGGTGCCGCCCAGCGTCCAGATCACCGTACCCTGCTGTACGAGGTGGTCGTCGTAATAAACCTGGTACGTGTCGTCGCGCAGGTAGAGCCAAGTGAACGTGTGCCACTCGGACAAGTCGCGCTGCGCGGAGGGGACGCCGATCTCAGACAGCGTGCTCGACCAGCTGGAGTACGCGTGCTTGTCGCGGCCGCCCACCGAGTTCACGTGGAACGCCTTGGCGCCTTCGCCGATATTGGGCGTGCCGAACGACTCGACTACGTCCATCTCCGCGCCCTTGTTCCAGCGGTGGCCCGCGGTCCAGAGCGAGAACCAAAATGCTTTGACCGGCTTGGGGATGCGTACGCGCGACTCCCACAACAAGTCGCGGTCGAGCCGTGAGCCGCCTTTGGGCAGCGTCCACTTCGCCATGAAGCTGCCGTTACCAGAGTCGTGCTTGGTCGCGCTGATGCTGCTCGCGGTCGGCGAGAGCGGGCGCACGAAAGTACGGATCGCTTCGGGTGTGAACTCGCGGAACGGACGTGCGGGATCTTCGACGGGTTGGCGATTGTTGGGCAGCCCCAAGTCGCTCGCTTTGATCGAGGTTTCTGCGCTGGGCGCGACGATCACCGAGCCGTAGTTTGTGCCATTGGCGATGGTGTCGAACTGATCGTGGAACTGGAACTCCGCGATCAGATCACTCATCTGCGTGATCGTCCCATCCGAGCCGAAGTCCCAGTTCTTCACGAGCACGAATGGAGCGTCGCCAACCTTCGAGCCGTGGATGGGCTCGGGTCCCTGCGCGGGTTGATCGATGCTGCCCGTGCCGACCGAATGCCCATCGGCGTTGGTCGCACCTGGATCCCAGTTGGGCGCGCCGTTCGAAGGCACAACCGCGCCGCCCGGAGCGGCAGCGCCAGCACCGGGCACCTGAGTACCTGGCTGGCCGACGTTGTTCGGCGTCATCAAGCCGTTGCCCTGCGTGGGACGACCGGGTGCCGAAGCACCCCCTGAGCTCTGCCCACCGGGCTGCGACGTAGTCGGCGGCGCGTTCCCGACCGCACCGCTCGCAGCGGTTGGCGGCGCCGCGAGTGAGCCTGCTGTCGTGCTGTTGCGCACCGGCAAGCCGGCGGCGTCCTCGATCACGCCTACGCAGCTGGCAGCGGCCAACGCGGCAACCCCTGCGGCGAGGCGCGCAACTATCACAGACGCGGCGCAGTGTTCATTCTTGGACACCGGGACGGAGGGTGACCCGTCGTCCAAAGACTTACAAGACTCGTTCGCGACGCAATCGTAACTCAACCATGATACACGCGTTTCGAACCGCCACAAAGCGAGCAAAGTAGCTGAAAAGTGAGGCATCTTCGGCTATCACCGCGCGCATGAAAGCCATGGTCATGCGCGCTTTGGGCGATCCTTCTCGGCTTCAAGCAGCGACGCTCCCCGATCCCGAACCTGGGACAAATGAGATCGCGATCGCCGTGGAAGTGATCGGCTGCAACTGGGCCGACGTGCTGATCTGCCAGGGCAAGTATCAAGTGAAGCCCGAGCTGCCCTTCTCGCCCGGCAGCGAGGTGGCTGGGCATGTGGCCGCGCTCGGACCGGGAGTGACGGGCTTCAAGGTGGGCCAGCGAGTCGCCGCGCAGCTGAGCTACGGCGGCTACGCATCTCATGTCTGCGCCGACGTGCGCCGCGTGCAGCTCGTTCCGGACGGTGTGCCGCTCGAAGACGCGTGCGGGCTCGGCATCGCCTACCAGACGGCTTATCTCGCGTTGGCCGATCGCGCTCGGTTGAGCGCGGGGGAGACATTGCTCGTGCACGCCGCCGCGGGAGGTGTAGGCCTTGCTACGCTGCAGGTCGGATTGGCGCTGGATGCGAACGTGATCGCGGGTGCTTCGGCCGAGAAGCTCGAGCTGTGTCTGCAACACGGAGCGCACGCCGCAGTCGACACGCGCGCGCCCGATTGGCCGGCACAAGTGCGTGCCCTGACCGACCAACGCGGCGCGGATGTGATCGCAGAGTCGGTCGGCGGCGACGTGTTCGAAGGCTCGCTGAAGTGCATCGCATGGGCCGGGCGTTTGGTCGTGGTCGGGTTCTCCTCGGGCACCATTCCGAGCGCGGCCATGAACCGCGTGATGCTGAAGCACATCTCCCTGATCGGTTTGAACTTGGGCGGCTACCACGAAAACGACCCGAAGTTGCTGCGCTCGGCAACCGAAGCGCTTTACGACCTGTACCAACTCGGGCGCTTGCGACCGGTGATCTCTGCGAGTTATCCGCTCTCACGCGCTCCTGAAGCATTGAAGGAGCTGGCAGAGCGGCGCACCGTAGGCAAGCTGCTGCTAATTCCGTAGTCACTCACTCGAAAGCAGGTTTCCGCTATGAGCCACGCGCTAACCGAGCTGACCTTTGCCAAAGCGGGAGAGCTTCCGATCTCGCTCTTGCTGAGCCGGGCCAATCGGCACGGCTGCGTGTCCGGAGCGACCGGCACGGGCAAGACCGTGACCCTGCAGCGCTTGGCGGAGCTGTTTTCGAACCACGGCGTGCCGGTGTTTGTGGCCGACGTCAAAGGCGACCTCGCGGGGATCGCTGCGGCAGGCGCGCCGAATCCCAAGCTGAACGATCGCTTGAAGCAGCTCGCCATGCCGGAGCCCGAGTGGCGCGCGTCGCCGAGCATGCTCTGGGACATCTGGGGCGAAGCCGGTCAGCCGCTGCGAGCGACGCCCGCAGATCTCGGTCCGCTGCTCCTGAGCCGCGCGCTCAACTTGAACGACACACAGTCCGGCGTGCTCTCGATCGCGTTCAAGCTCGCGGACGACAACGGCTGGGAAGCGCTGGATCTGCCGGACGTGCGTGCGCTCGTGCAGTACGTCGGTGATCACGCTGCAGAGATCAGGACCAAGTACGGCAACGTATCGAGCGCTTCGGTCGGCGCGATCATGCGGGCACTCTTGCAGCTCGAAGAACAAGGCGCCCACGCGTTCTTCGGCGAGCCGATGCTCGACATCAGCGACTTTATGCGCGTCGATCGCGAGGGTCGCGGCTACGTCAACATCCTGCGCGCCGACCGCTTGATGCAGAGCCCGCGCTTGTACGCCACGTGTTTGTTGTGGCTGCTCTCGGAGCTGTTCGAGACCTTGCCCGAGGTCGGCGATGTCGATCAGCCGAAGCTGGTGTTCTTCTTCGACGAGGCGCACTTGCTGTTCGACTCGGCGCCGCCGGTGCTGCTCGAGAAGATCGAGCAAGTGGTGCGCCTGATCCGCTCGAAGGGCGTGGGCTTGTTTTTCGTGACGCAGAGCCCGCTGGACATTCCGGATTCGGTGCTCGCGCAGCTCGGAAATCGCGTGCAGCACGCGCTGCGTGCGTTCACCAAGCGCGATCAGAAGGCGGTGAAAGCGGTCGCGGAGACGATGCGACCGAACCCATCGCTCGAGCTCGACAGCGTGCTGCAGGAGCTCGCAGTGGGTGAAGCGTTGATCTCGCTGCTGGACGAGCAAGGTGTTCCGAGCGTTACGCAGCGCGCGCTGATCGTGCCGCCAGCGAATCGGCTCGGGCCGCTGACGGAGGCGGAGCGCAAGCAGGTGATCGCGAGCTCCCCGATCGCGGGGCGCTATGAGCAGCGGATCGAGCGCGAGTCGGCTTTCGAGAAGCTGAGTGCGCCGGAGCCGGAGCCGGAGCAGCAGCCCGCGAAGTCGCGTGCGGGGAAGAAGACGAAGGAAGAAGACGAGGAGCGCAGCAGCGGTGACGTGCTGCAGGATGTGCTGTTTGGATCGACCGGGCCGCGTGGGGGAAAGCGCGAAGGCTTGGTGGAGACACTTGCGAAGAGCGCGGCGCGGACGATGGGGTCGAGCTTGGCGCGGGAGATCTCGCGCGGGCTTTTGGGGTCGTTGCTTGGTGGTGGATCGAAGAAGCGTCGGCGCTGATCGCACTTTGCATGTGATGTGATCGGGTGTCTCCCCGTACGCGTGCCCGTGCCCGTGCCCGTACGCGCTCTGACTCCTCCATCTCGGATCGTGTACGGGCACGCGTTCGAGCCATGTGATGCGGCGTGTGCTGCGCGGCGTTGTTGCGCGCGATGTACTCCCAAGGCGACGGCGCGTTGAAACAGCAACTTCAAGGAAGCGTAATGGCCTGTGTACACTTGGGGTAACACGGGCTTGTGCACCGAGCTCTGTCGTTTCAGGTCCGGTGCAGGCTCGCCAACCCCCTATGGTCAGACCCCGCGCCGCGGGAACTTCGCGGACCCAATCTACGGCACCAACGTGTACACGCGTCACTACATGGCTCGTGGTGGCGTGGGCGTGCGTCGTGTTGCTGCTGTGCTCTGCGCCGCTCGTAGCTGCGCAGTCCGTGTTGCCTGGAGCGAGCGCGAATGGGTTACGCGGTTTGCCAAACGCTGGCGCGCCGATCGGGCAGCGCGAGATCACATTGCGCGCGACCTTGGGTTACGGTCTGACCGAGAGCCGCAGGCTCGTGCCCTCTGCGACGCATCGCCTGGCGGGCGGGCTCGCAGCCTCTGTGAGTCCGCTCGATTGGCTCGGCTTCGGTCTGCGCTTGGATGGCCGCTTAGAGCTGCACGGCGACGACGGCCGCGGCTCGCACACCTCAGGCTTCGGCGACCCGCGCATCTTTGCGCGCGCGGGCTATGCGCTCGATCCCGAGTGGTCGATCGGCGCTGAGCTGTTGGCGTGGTCTCCAGGCAGCGAAGCACCTTCGTTTGTCGCAGCAGCGACCAGCCTCGATGGTCGCGTGCTCGGCGCATACCAACCGAAAGCCCTGCCCTTCCAGTTGTTCGCGAGCGCTGGCGCTCGGCTCGACAACAGCAGCGAGATCGCGCCCGCGCGCAGCCGCATGCGACCGAGCGACATCCAGACGCTCGGCGTCAGCGACTCGCACGCGATCCTCGGCGCGATCGGCGCGCTGTACATCCTCGATCCGAGCATCCAAGCGTTCGGAGAGCTGTCTGGCGACATCCTCGTGGGCAGCAAAGCGCCAAACTTCACAGACTCGCCGCTGCGTGTCACTGCGGGCGGGCGCTGGCAGTTTGCCGAACATTTCCAGGCCGAAGGCAGCGCAGTGGTCTCGCTCAGCACGCGCCCACAGCTGGGACCTCGCGCGGCGTGGGTTCCGATCGAGCCGCGCGTCTTGATCTTGGTGGGCGTGAGCTACAGCTGGTCGCCGTTCACAGCGGCGCCGCCTCCGCCGCCGAAGCCCACAGAAACGCCGGCGATCAAGCCTGAAGAAGAGAAGCCAGTGGTTAAGCTGGCCAGCGTGCAAGGCGTGATCGTCGACGATCAAGCGCAGCCGGTGCCCGACGTGCGCGTAACGCTGACGGCGGCCGATGGAACGCAGCTCGAAGCGATCACTGACGGCGACGGCAGGTACATTCTCGAAAAGGTCCCGTACGGCAAAGCGCAGCTGGAAGCGCATGCCGTGGGCTTCACGAAGCAGCAGTGGGAAGCCGATGTCAGTCAGCCGAAGCTCGAGAGCCAGACGCCGACTGCGCTCGCTCCGCGGCTGGACGTGGGTGTGTTGCGCGGCCTCGTCCGCAGCTTCGACAGTAAGCCGCTGGGCGCACACGTCAGCGTGCGAGACACGCGCGGCAAGCTCGTGCAAGAGCGCGACTGCAGCGCAGACGGGCGCTTCGAGCTCGAGCTGCCGCCTGGTCAGTATAAGGTCACCATCGAGTCTGCTGGGTACAAGAAGCACACCCAGAGCATGCGCATCAAAGGCAACGGAGTGTCGGTGCTCAACGCCGACATGCGGTCCGAATGAAGCCCGCGCTGCAGCCGAAGTGTTGGCTTCTGTGCCTGCTGCTGATGGCTGCATGCGCCTCTGACTGCAAAAAGGGCTGCGGCTCCGGCTCCGATGTGCTCGCGACGGTGAGCGGCGTGAACGGTGGCGTCCTGCAGCTCGACGACTTCGCCCCGCCGATCGCTTGGCAACGCAGTGGCACCGGCACGGAGGCCAAAGCAGGCGACGCGCTGCGAACCGACGCCGAAGCCATCGCGCGTTTGCTGCTCGCGGATCAGAGCGAGCTCACGCTGCAGTCGAACACCGTGATGCGCTTTCGCCCTGCCCAAGCCGGGCAAGAGCCCGAGTTCGATCTGCTGGAAGGTGAAGCATTCATCCAAAGCGGCGACAAAGAGCTGCCCGTGCGCACAACAGTCGGTGTCGCGACATTGCGTCCCGGCGCACGGCTGCAACTGCAACGCTCGGGCGATGCGCTGCACATCTTGTTGCACGTCGGCGAAGCGACCTTCCGCACAAGTGCCGGCGCCGACGTCGTGCTCAAAAAGGGCGAAACGCTGAGGCTCGAGATCGGCGCCGCGATCATCCGCGAGTCGCAGAGCCTGCGCGCAAGCATGCCTGCCAAGCGCAGCACCCAGGAGCTGCTTTTGGAAGTTCCTCAGGGCGGCGTCAAAGCGCGCGGCCCGCACGAGCAGAGCTATCATGCGCTGGCGAACGGCACGACCGCGATCTTGCCTGGCACTATGCTCAGCGTAGCGCCGGGAAGTCGCGCGATCTTGCGGCGCGCGGACGACAGCGTCGAGTTGTTCGGCGCGGGCGACTTCCGCGTGACCGGCGACGGTCCGCTGGTCACGACCAAGCGCGGCAAGATGCACGTGCTGACCAAATCAGGCGACATCCTGGTGGTCGTGCCGGGCGGAAAGATCTTGGCCCGGGCCGCTGACGGCGGCAGTGAGGCGGATGTCGAAGTGGGTGCGACGAGCGCGCGCCTCGCCGTCGCGCGCGGGCGCGTAACGTGGACCTCGGGCGACACGGAAAAGCAAATCGCGCCGGGCGAGCCGCTGGAGTGGAGCTTGCCAACGGACGGCGCGGAGACTACGCGGCCGGGCGACGATCCGCACGCCACCCAGCCCCGCGATCCCAACGATCCTCAGCAGCGTAAGCCCCCTGAGGCCGTAAGCTTCAGCGTGCCGGCTGGAGAGTCGTTCGTCGTGCACTCGCCCGAGCTGCCCGTCGCGCTTGGCATTACGGCCCCGAGCAGCTGCACGGGCGAAGTTGTGGTCGAGCTGAACAACGGCGAAAAATTTCGCGGCAGCGGCGTGATCAAGGTTTGGCTCGACGCCGCGACGCGCAACTACAGCGTGCGCTGCGCGGAAAAGCCGCCACGCACCGCGCTGCGTGCTCAGGTCCGCGTGCTCGAAGACGCTGGTACGCGCAAGCTCCCGGCGCGACCACCCACGTCAGAGGTCGAAGCGGATGGCCGCGGCTACACGATTTACTATCAGAACCAGCCGCCTGACATTCACGTGCGCTGGCCGAGCGCACCTGACACAACGGCCTATCAGCTGGACGTCGACGGGAAGCCCTTGAAGCTCACAGCGGCCGAGCACACGTTCACGTCGGGCGCGCTCGCCGATGGTCAACATCGTCTGACCTTTTCCGCGCTTTCCCGGCGCTCACGCACAACCGCAGTGGAGGTTCGCTTCGATAACACCGCGGCGACGGCCAGCCTAAACGCCCCGCAGGATCGGGGTTTTAGTGCTGGAAGCGAGGTCGAGATCGAAGGAGTGCTCCTGCCGGCGTGGAAAGTCAGCGTCGATGGTGGAACAATCGAAAGAGTCGGCGAAAGCCGCTTCCAAGGTCGGATCGCAACGTCCCCGAGCACTCCCGACTTCGCGGTGCGCTTGTCGCATCGCAAGCTGGGTACACACTATTACGTTAGGCGTGCAGCAGAGTCTCAATGACCGCCCAGCCATTAGCGACACACACTGACCTAACAGGCCGTGTGCTCTTGGGTCGCTACCGCATCGTGCGCGAGCTCGCGAAGGGCGGCATGGGCGTGGTGTACCTGGCACGCGTCGAAGGCGCGGTTGGCTTCGTCAAGCCAGTCGTCGTGAAGCTGCTCCTTCCGGAGCACACCGAAGACGATCGCATCGTCAACATGTTCGTGCGCGAAGCGCGCATCTTGGCGCAGCTGCGGCATCCGAGCTTGGTCGACGTCTTGGAGTTCGGCCAGCAAGACGGCGGCTATGTGCTCGTGCTCGAGTACGTGCGCGGCTATCACCTCGGGCTGTGGCTGCGCTACCTCTCGGAAAAGAAGCGCTCGGCAGCGGCCGACGTGCTGATCCAGATCGTGATCGACGTGCTGGACGCGCTGCACCACGCGCACACGCAGCTGCACCCAGACGGCTCGCCCATGCAGATCGTGCATCGCGACGTCTCGCCTTCGAACATTCTGCTCGATGAAGCCGGCCGCGGACGGCTGCTGGACTTCGGTGTCGCGCGCATGCGCGGCGGCGGGCACGAGTACAAAACCCAGGTGCAGGGCGGCTTCATGGGCAAGCTGCCGTATACCGCGCCCGAGATCTTCGCAGGTGGAGAGGCCTCCCCGCGCAGCGATCTGTACGCGTGCGCGGTCGTGCTGCACGAGTCGATCTTCGGTCGCAACGTGTTTCGCGGTGAGACTCAAGCGGCGACGCTGCAGCGCGTCTTGAACCATTCCCCCGAGGCGCTCGAGCCGGGCTCTGCGTCCGCCCCGAAGGGTCTCGATCGCGTCTTGGCCCGTGCGCTCGCGAAGTCGCCGATCGACCGTCACGAGGATGCGCGCGCGCTCGCGATGGACCTACGCAAGCTGCTCCATGAGGCGGAGAGCGAGCTCCGTGGGCGGCTCTCGGAGCTACTCAAACATGACTTCGGCCTGGAGATGTCGAAGCTGTTCAATCTCGAGTCGCTGGCCGATCGCGATGTAGCTTGGCGCAGGTTGAGCGTCACAAGTCCCGCCGAGCCCGCGTCCGGCCCTGCACCTGATGTCAGGGCTGCAGTGCCGGCCAACGACCAGCACGCGAGAGCTCCGGTTCCGGTGGGCGCCACGATGGTGTCGAGGAATCGCCGCGGCAACACCCAAGGGGATCAGGCGGGTCAGCCGACGAAGCCACCGTCGGGCGGCTACGTTTCTCCGCCTTCCGACTCACCGCCCGCCCGTGCGCCAGATTCATTCCCGACCGTGCCCGCCCCAGCGCGCGCTCGCACCGGCGGCATCAAAGTGGTGCTCCAAGATATCGAGCTCGTGGAGGATGACGAGGACGAGAGCGAGACCGTTCCCGCGCCCTCTGCGCCCGCACTCGAGCCTAAGAGGCGCTCACGACCACGCTTCCTCGTGGCTGGCCTGAGCATCCTGGTGGCAGTTGCCGCTGCGGGCTTCTGGTTGCGTGCGCTAAACAGCACGCCACCGCAAACTCCCCAGGGCGTGGCCGGCACGCCGACCGTGTTTCACCCCGCCAACCCGGTGCCTCCGCCGGGTCCCGTCGCCACCACCACTGCCAAGCCCCCCGTGCAGCAGCCGATAGCTGCTACGCCGGATCCCGAAACGCCAGACCCGGCCGGCTCGGACAAGACGAAGAAGACGAAGACCGCTGCCGCTGCGCCCAGCGCTTCCGCGCTCTCGCGTGCGCTCCGCAAGCAGCGCCCCAAGCTCGAAGCCTGCTTTCTCAATCACTCGGTCGCGCTCGAAGGTCACGCCACGACGCAGTTGATGTTCGACCTCGCAGCGGACGGATCGCAGACCAACGTCGAGCTATCGCCTAAGCTGCTGACGCAGACTGCGCTCGGCCAATGCCTGCTGAACGTCGCGCGCAGCACGCGCTTTCCGCCGCAAGCGAGAGCCGTCTCATTCACCATCCCGCTCACCGCCAGCACGAGCCGCGAGTGACGTGAAACCGGCCGCAGCGGGCTGCAAAGGCCCCGGCAAAAGCCGCGTGACCGCGCGCTGCGACTCGAGTACAAAACGCCGCCGTGACGCACGATCGCGGCGGGCGCATGCCTCCCAAAACAGAGACAAGGCTGCAGCGCGCGAAGTGTGGCGTCCGCGCGCGCCGAACATTATTTGCGCAAGCAGTGAATGCAGCGGAAGCCCGGCTACCAAGTGTCGGCAGCGCTTCGATAAACCGCACGAGCGCTGTGACCGCAGCACATCAGCGCAATGCACGGACAGCGCCTAAACTAACGCGCATGCCCCGTTCGATCGCGTCGCAACAGGTGTAAAACGTGCGGCATCGGCGTGTCGGGATGCGCTCCGAACGCTTTGCCATAGACAGTTCGATCTGTATATCTACGTCGTTCGAAGCTGAGGGAGTCAACAGCCAATATGGATTTGGAATTCACCCGAGAAGAGCTCGCCTTCCGTGAGGAAGTGCGTGCATTCGTCGCCGAAAAACTGCCCGCCGACATCCGCGACAAAGTCGATCACGGCCAGCCACTCGGCAAAGATGACGCCGTGCGCTGGCAGAAGATGTTGTTCGAGAAGGGCTGGATCGCTCCCAACTGGCCAGTCGAGTACGGCGGCACCGGTTGGTCGCCGACGCAGATGTACATCTTCGACGACGAAATGGGCGCCGCGGGCGCACCGCCGGTCGTGCCTTTCGGCCTGAAGATGGTCGCGCCGGTGATCTACACGTTCGGCAGCGAAGAGCAGAAGAAGCGCTTTTTGCCGGACATCCTCGCGAGCAACGTGTGGTGGTGTCAGGGTTACTCGGAGCCCGCATCGGGCTCGGACCTCGCGTCGCTGACCACGCGCGCTGTGCGCGACGGCGATCACTACATCGTCAACGGCATCAAGGCATGGACCACGCTCGGCCAATACGCCGACTGGATCTTCTGTCTCGTGCGGACCAATCCGAACGGCAAAAAGCAGCAAGGCATCTCGTTCCTGCTGATCGACATGAAGAGCCCGGGCGTGAGCGTGCACCCGGTGATCACGATGGAAGGTGACCACGAGGTCAACGAGACGCACTTCGAAGATGTGCGCGTGCCCGTGGAAAACCTGATCGGCGAAGAGAACCAGGGCTGGACCTACGCCAAGTACCTGCTCACGCACGAGCGCACCAACGTCGCGAATATCGGCAACCTGAAGCGTACGCTGCGCCGTCTGCGCCGCGAGGCCGCCAAGGTGAAGGTGGGCGACAGCGTGTTGCTCGAGACGCCTGCGTTCGCGCGCAAGGTCGCGGAGATCGAGATCCAGATCACGTCGCTCGAGTTCACAGTGCTGCGCGTGCTGTCGAAGGTCTCGCGTGGCGGTGCGCCGGGTGCCGAGTCGTCGCTGCTCAAGGTGCGCGGCACCGAGCTGCAGCAGGCGATGACCGAGCTGCTGCTGGAAGCGGCAGGCTACGAGGGCTTCGCCTACGTGCCCGAGAACGGTCAGCCCATCAACTCCAAGTGGACCGCGCGCGCGGCCGCGAACTACTTCAACTACCGCAAGGTGACGATCTACGGCGGCTCGTCCGAGGTCCAGAAGAACATCATGACCAAGGCCGTGTTGGGGCTCTGAGCGCCAGCGTCATAGCGGGAGAAAACTCATGGATTTTTCATTTACCGAAGAACAAAACCTGCTGCGCGACAGCGTCAAGAAGTTCGTAGAGAAGAGCTACACCTGGGATCGCCGCAAGGCGCTCCTGGAGAGTGAAGCCGGCTTCAGCCGTGAGAACTGGGCGAGCTTCGCCGAGCTCGGCTGGACCGCGCTGCCCTTCTCTGAAGCTGACGGCGGCATCGGTGGCAAAGCTGTAGACACGATGATCGTGCTCGAAGAGCTCGGCAAAGGCCTCGTGCTCGAGCCGTTCATCGCGACGGTGGTCTTCGCAGGCGGCATCTTGCGCCGTGCAGACGAGAAGAGCCGCGCCAAGCACATCGAGAAGTTGATCGGCGGCCAGAGCGTGTTCGCGGTCGCGTTCGCCGAAGCTGGCTCGCGCTTCGACTTGTTCCACGTCGAGACCACGGCCAAGCCGAAGGACAAGGGCTACGTGCTGCAAGGCCGTAAGCTCGCGGTCATCGCAGGCAACACGGCGGACACGCTGATCGTGTCTGCGCGCACAAGCGGCAACACGCGCGACCGCGACGGCATCACGCTGTTCGCGATCGACGGCAAGCAGTCAGGCGTGCAGCGGCTCAACTACCGCACGGTCGATGGCTTGCACGCTGCGAACATCACGCTCGAAGGCGTGACGGTGGGTCCCGAGAACGTGATCGGTACGGTCGGTCAAGGTTTGGCGTTGCTCGAAGGCGCGTCCGACGAGACCATCGTTGCGCTCGGCGCGGAAGCCGTCGGCATCATGCAGGTGATGTTCGAGCAGACCGTTGCATTCACGAAGGAGCGCAAGCAGTTCGGCGTGGCCATCGGCTCGTTCCAGGTGCTGCAACACCGCATGGTCGACATGTACATGGAGTACGAGCAGGCCAAGTCGATGGTCTACATGGCGACGATGGCGCAGGACTCGGGGCAAGGCCTTGCGAAGGCTGCGTCAGCGCTGAAGGTGCAGCTCGGCCGCTCAGGGCGGCAGATCGGTCAAGCCGCGATTCAGAACCACGGCGGCATGGGCATGACTGAAGAGCTGGCGATCAGCCATTACTTCAAGCGCATCACCATGATCGATATGTTCCTCGGCAACGCCGACTTCCACCTCGATCGCTACACTCAGCTTCCGGGCTGAGCGAACGAGACTTCCCTAACCGCCAGGGCGCCAAAAGACGCCTTGGCGGTTTTAATCACCGCAGCTGAGAATGCGGTCGATCACAAGTGCGTGTCGGGTGGGAACGAGGCGCTGCCAGTCTTACGCAAGATGTTCTTCAGCAGCTTGCCTGCCGGGTTCCGCGGCAGCGGATCCACGCTGAACTCCACATCCTCCGGCACCTTGAACTTCGCAAGCAGCTTCCCGACGTGCGCTTGCACTTCCGCCACCGTCAGCTGCGATCCAGGCCGGCGCAGAATCACAGCCTTCACGCGCTCGCCCAAGTCGCGGTCCGGCACGCCAAACACCGCAGCCTCCGCGATCTCCGGATGCTCCGCGAGCACGTTCTCGACCTCGACGCAGTACACGTTCTCGCCCGCGCGGATGACCATGTCCTTCGCGCGGTCCGAGATGTAGAGGTAACCCTCTTCATCCAAGTACCCGATGTCACCAGTATGCAGCCAGCCATCGACGATGGTCTTCGCGGTGTCTTCCGGGCGATTCCAGTAGCCCGGCGTCACCGTCGCACCACCCAGCAAGATCTGGCCGGGTCTGCCCACCGGAACATCTTCGTTCTTGTCGTTCACGATCCGAACGTCGACCACCGGCGCAGGCCGGCCCACTGAGCTCTTGCGCGCGAGATAGTCGTCGCCACCGATGCTGCAAGCCATACCGTGCACCTCGGTGAGCCCGTAGGACGTCGCGAGGTTGGGCTTGGTCTTCAGCACCTGGTGCGCACGCAGCGCGATTTCAGGCGGCGTGGGCGCGCCCGCTGTCGAGATCACCTGCAGCGTCGACAGGTCGTACTTGTCGAGCTCAGGGCTCTCGATCAACCGCTGCAGCAACGTCGGAATCGCCATCCAATTCGTGATGCGCTCTGCTTGGATGATCTGCAACGCACGCTCCGCTTCGAAGCGCGGCGGACCGAACACCAAGCGCGAACCGGACGTCACCGAAGTACAGACCATGCTGTGCAGACCAGCCACGTGAAACAACGGCGACGTCAGGAGCGTGCCAGGGTTCTCCGGCATGGTGGCGCCCGCAGCGCCGTCGCGCATCAGCATACCCATAAAGTATGCGTACATAATACTTTGCACCTGCGCGATCGTGCCGCGGTGCGTGGTGATGCAGCCCTTCGAGCGACCGGTTGTGCCCGAGGTGTAGAGAATCACGAACGGATCGTCTTCCTCGATCGGCACAGTCGGCATCGCCGTGCCACGCACGAACAGCTTCTCGATCGACACCGTCCCCGCAGGCGCGTTCTTCCCGATGTAAAACACCGCTTCCAGCGTCGGCACGTCCTTGACCAGCTTCTCGACGCGCGGCCAAAGCAGCTCGTCGACGATCAAGAAGCGGCAGCCCGAATCGTTCAGACCGTACAGCAGCTCATCGCTGGTCCACCAACCATTGAGCCCAACCGTGATGCCGCCCGCAGCAGCAACGCCGAACAACGCGATCAACCACTCAGGTCGGTTGTACGCAAGGATTCCCACGCGGTTGTGCCGCGCGAGCGCGTAATCCTTCAGCAGCGTGTTGGCCGCGCCCCAAGCGAGATCCACGAACTCGGTGAACGTAATGCGCCGATCCTCGTAGATGAGGAACTCCTTCGCACCGTGCACAGCAGCGTTCGCGACCTTCTCGCGCATCGAACGCTCGCGCGTCTTGTACACCTTGGCGTCGCGACCGAGCACGCGCTCAACTGTTAACTCAAACGGGCTCCCTGCGGCTTGCAGGAGAGCAGTGGCTTCAGCAAAGGTCATGCCCATGGTTCGCGTTCCTACTGTTGAGCAACAGGTAGGCGAAACCGTAGGGTTCGGTCAAGCGAGCTGTCCGCGCCGCGCGCCGATAGCCAACTTAAGGACGACGCGCTTTTGCACGGCATGACGTGGCCGCAGCTGTCAGCCGCTGGCTACGGGAAATACCACTGAATAAGCCCATCGACGGCCTGGAACCTCTGCGCCGCCGAGAAAGAGCAGCCGTCTGTGCAGCTCGGCTTGTCCTGTTCAGGGCACGGGTCTCCGCCGTAGCAGAGCCGCAGTGGTTCGGACACACCGACGTTCCCGACTTTATCCTCCGCACTGGCTGCTACGCAGATCCAACCTGGATTTGCGATCTGAAACAGCTCCCAGTAGTCGCCAGTGCATGCTCCCAGCGCTTGATTGGTCGGGTCGAGCGCGTACACCGCGGGTGGACGCCCATCGGCGCGACCGGGCACGACGCGAGTCATCGGCGTCTTGAGACACACCGGTGGGGGCAGAGTCGGCTGCATGACGGGGTCGGCGTCAGTCGACGTGTAACAGCTTGCGTTGTCTACGCTCATTTCATCGTAGAGCCGGTAGTAAGGACCGCCAGTAGGCGTGACCGGCGACAACACAACCTTGCGTGGACGCTTCGTCTCCGGAAAGGCGGTGCCATCCTCGTTCTTATCGTTGATCGCGTCGCACACACCATCATCGTTGGTATCCACAACGATCGGGAGCGACACATCGCGTTGCATGTGCAGCTCGACTTTGCCCTCTGCGAGGCCCGCGATGTACGTGATGGGTAGAGGGTCGTTGGGCCCGAACGGAGGTTGATTGGTTTTGTCTTCCACCAGCACACGAAAGTAGCCGTAGCTCGTGAGCGAATCGCTGTCGTTTGGAGCATCTCCAACCGGGTCGAACAACGCCGAGCACTGATAGACCTCACCAGCTTTGCGCCATTCACGGATCAAGGGCGGGTTCAGGCTGATCACTGGAGGAAGATTGTCGAGCTTGAGGATCAGCGGCACCGTGGTCTCGTTGCCCACAGCATCGGACGCGCTGATCGACACGGTGAGCCGCGTCAACGTCGTGTACATGCTCGTGTCGAAGCTCTGCCAAAACGTCGGCGCCGTGCCGTTCCAATCCTTGATGATGATCAAGCCCTGATTGAAGTTCGCCACCAAGCTCGAGGTGTTGACGCCCGACGGATCGCTGACATCGATCTTGAGATCACGTTTTCCATGCACTATCGAGCCATCGGCTGGCTCCTTGACCGTGATCGTCGGACCTTGCCCATCGATCGTGATGTCGACCTTGATGTTCCGCGTTGCGGCGATGGGTGAGCGCTTGTTGGTCGCAGTGATGCTGATCTGTGATGACGGCGGGGGTACCGGAAACTTCGTGCGATCGTCGAAGTCCACGCTGGTCTGGTAGAGCCCGGGCGTCGAGCTGTCCTCGGGAACATCGATCTCGACGCCCGAAACAAGCACGGTCACCTTGTCCACAGCCGCCTCGCTGTCACTGTCAGTGACAGGACTCGCCGCGACCCTGAACTTGATCGGCACCGGCGTCTTGAGCGCGTACGTTGGCTTGCTCGGATCATCGATCTCGATCTTGGGTCCGAGATCGAGCAACGTGTCGAGGCGCGCAGTGGAGGAGCTCGGCGTAGCGGCGAGGTCGCGTGCCACACAGCGAAACTTCAACGGCCCATTCGGCAGCGCACGCACTTCGAACATCGCCTCGAACGTATCGTCGATCGTGGCGTTGACTGCCGGCTCGGTCCAGCTCTCCTCGCCTTCTTCGTCGAGCTGCTGCAGGCCGATCTTGATCGACGTCTTGTCGACCGCGGCGGCGCCGCTGTGAGCGGCACGCACAACCTTGCAAGCCACTTTGACGGTGGGTTCGGTGATGAGCTCGTCCGTGTTCGGGTCGCTGGCAGGAGCTGGCGAAGCAAATGTGATCGTCGGACCGAGCGCAGAGCCAGTTCCGCTGTCGCGTGCTCCCGCGTCGCGCATGTACGAGCTGCCCGAGTCCGGCTCCTGGCCCGAGTCGGGTTGAAGGGTACCTGGCGCGCTTGGCACCCTCTTTTCACCGCACGCGCATAAGACCACTAGCAGGAATAGACCAACTCGAACGCTTCGCATTGTCGTGCTCGCCGGTTAGGTATGCCGCCGCGCGCCTGTAGCGTGACGGAAATTCTAACGAGCTTAACGCACGCAACGCGATCTCCGCGCTGTAGGTATGGCTCGCAAGCCCATGCGAAAAGCACCCTTGTCTGTTAAACGGCAACGGCCGCCTAGCTTGTAGCAGGCGGCCGTGACTGTGTGACACTAACAGTTAGATGAGCGAGCGAACCTTGGCGGCGATCGCGTCGCTGTCGAGTCCTTGATGCGCGATGTGCTCCCACAGACCACCGGCGCCCAAGAGATGGGTTCCGAGGTGTGCGTAGCGTGGTGACAAGCCGCGCTCGAGCAGCCAGGTGCCGAAGCGCGCGCCGAGACCTGTCTTGATGTTCTGGCTCTCGACCACGAGCACAAAGCCCGTCTTGCCGATGCGCGCGAGGGTCTGCTCATCGACCACGTTCAGCGTGGGCTTGTTGATCAAGCCGACGTCGATGCCCGCAGCCCGCAGCTTCTCCACGGCATCGAGCGCGCGGTACAACATCTCGCCGTAGCTGACGATGTAACCCTTCGTGCCCTCGCGGATGATCTCGTCTTTACCGGGTGTGAACTTGTAGTCGGCTGCAGCGTACAGCGGCGCGCCATCCGTACCCAGGATCTCCGGCGTCTCCGAGCGCGTCGAAAACACGAAGCGCAGGCCCTCGTCGCCGAACACCTTCTTCACCACCGCGCGCATCTGATGCTGGTCAGCAGGGAAGTACAGACGGGTCTTGTCGAGCTCTTTGCCCTCGCCCCGAATGCCGTTGTCCGCGAAGAACACGTTGATGCCGAAGTGGCAGGAGTTGTCTGCCATGTCGTCCACGCCCGCGTGCGAGAAGTGCGCGAGCACGTTGGCGTTGTTCAAGCGCGCCATGGTCAGCTCGCTGACCACCATCTCCAAGAACGCAGAGAACGTCGCGAAGATGCCCTGCTTGCCCGGCACCGAGCCGAAGCCCGCGCACGCCGAGATGTTCGCGCGCTCCATGATTCCGCCCGACAGATACACATCAGGGTGCGCCTTGCGGATGTGCGTCAGACCGCACGAGCCTTCCAAGTCGCTGTCCACGACGAGCACGCTCTCTTTGCGCTTGGCTTCGGGAATACCGTTCAGAATGTCGACGACAACCTGACCGAACACCTCGCGGTTTTTGCCGAGCTTCGTGCTGCTACCGAGGAACGTGAGACCGTGCTTCGGCTTGACCACGCCCTTCAGATATTCGACCGCCGCAGTGTGACCGCGCGCGGTGAGATACTCGATCGCCGTGGCGACCTTCACGACATCGTGACCCTTGGTCGAGCCCTCGAGGCCTGGCACACCAGGCGCCATCTTGCGCTTGTTGATCAGCGCGACTGGGCCCTGCGTCGACAACGCCTTGGCGAAGCGCGCGAACAGCTTGTCGATGTCTTCGCCATCGCCGATGTCCACCGGCAAGCCGTGACCACCGAGCGTGCTCTCGACACTGAAGCCCTTCATGTACTCGCTCGGGTGGCCCGCGATCGTGACGTCGTTGTCGTCGATCAAGAGCTTAACGTTGAGGTTGTGCGCGACCGCGAAGCGCGCGGCTTCAGCGTCGTTGCCCTCTTGCTGCGAGCCGTCGGAGCCGTACAACAGCACCGCCTTGTCGGGATTCGCGAGCGCGACGCCGTTCACGTACGGCCACAGATGACCCAACCGACCCGACGAGAAGTCGACGCCGGGCGTCAAGCCGCGCTCTGAGTGACCGGGCAAGTGCGCTTCCGCTTCGCGGTAGTGCAGCAACTTCTCTGCCGGCATTTGCCCGCGCAGGACGCTCATCAAGTACTGGATCGCTACGCGGTGCCCGGCTTCATCGAAGTGGATCGGCACGATCGGCGCACCCGACAGGATGAACGCTTCGGCCAACATGACCTCGGGCACGATGTCGTACGGCCCTCCGGTGTGTCCGCCCAACCCCTTCGCATCCGCGACGGCCGTGAAGAAAATGATCGCATCGCGTGAGAGCGCGATGTTCGCCTGCAGCGCCTTTCGCTGCTCGGGCTTGAGCGCTCCGGCTTTCGGATCGATGGCGATGGGCTGGTAGGCGGAGAGATCAATGGGAAGGGGCAGACTCATGCGAACAATCCTCACTGGAGCCCGCCACAGCGATAGCAATCCTCGGCGCGAAACTCAGGCGCCGGGCGCAGCGAGCGGACGCCGTATAGCACGGAATGTGAGCGCAAGCGCCGCGTCCAGGGACAAACCCGCCCCCCAACGGGAGAACGGCCAAGCACCCGTGCCCGTGCCCATGCCCATGCCCGTGCCCATGCCCGTACACGTACACGTCTCTCCCGGAGCGCTTCACGAACAGGAGACGCGTACGGGCACGGGCACGCGTACGGGGAGAGAAAGCAAGAAGGGCAGGAAGCGCTCTGATGCGCTCCTGCCCTCTGCTTTACGGCGCCCCGCGGCGCCCTACCGAATCACAGACCGCCGAGCGGATCCGAGTCGTTGACCGCGTCGAGATCCTTGATGACCTCGCCCCGCTTGGTCTCTTCCTTGCGCGCAGCCGCACGCTGTTGGCGCTCACGCGCCTCGCGCTGGGCCTTTTCCTTGCGGCTCTCGAACTCAGCCGGCGTCTCCGAGCGCGCCTCTTGCTGGAACACGCTACGGCTGACCTTCGCCTTGGCGACCTCACCCTCCGAGCTCTTCTTGGGGTTCTCGGCCGGGCCGTCGTCGTCGCTCTGACCTGCCAAGCGCGTGGGCTTCTGGGGCCGCGTCGAAGCGAGCGCGCGTACCGTCGCCATCTCTTCGAAGATCATCGCGTAGCCGCCGCGCTTACCGTTGTCGTCCGCAGCGCGCATGCGCGAGTTGCGGTCGAGGTATTCGAGCCACTGCGTATCGCCCTGGCTCGGCGTGACTTCGCCCTTCTTCGTGCGGCCTTTGCCGAACTTGTCTTCGACGTACTTCGAGAACTTCTTGAAGTCGCCGCCCGCGGCTTTCTTGTCCAGCACGCGCACGTACTTCCAGAGCTTGCCGTCGACGAAGAAGTAGTAACTGGAGCCCGAGATATCCTTGGACACCATCACGGACTCTTGGTTGTCGTAGGTGAATTCACCTGCGATCGGGCTGTTGTCCCACTTGGACTTGCCCTTGTCGAACGTGGTCAGGCTGCGCTCGACGTCTGCCTGCGCGGACTTGAGCGAGGTCTTCAGCTTGCCTTGCTCGCCTGGATCCTTCGTCTTCGACAGCGCTGCGTTGTACTCGGTCGCGATTTCCCGCTTCGCGTACGTGCTCACTTCGCGCTCTGACATACCCCAACGAAGGTCTCCCATGGCCTCCGCGATCGGGCTGGCTCCGGCGGCGACCTTCTGCGTCACCATTCCAAGACAAAGCCCCACGATCATCACCAACACCACTGAACGCTTCATGCGGACTCTCCTCGCCCCGAGTATCCTGCCCGGCTACTCGGTGTGTGAAACCTTGGTACAGCGTGTGAGCATTTGCAATACCCACTCGTCGCTATCACCGACTGGGGTATGCTCTACTGATTCGAACCCTAAGCTTTTGAGATTACGCAGCTATTACTGCGATTCACACTGCCCAAATGGTGGCGTCGGGATCGAGGACAGTAGCAATCCAGATTCAGCGAACGCTGCGCATCGTGTCGTCGCACTGCATAGACCGGACGGCACGCCTGCATCTTCATCGTTCGCTGGCGCTTGCCCACTTTGTCCGTTGCAAGCAGGTCGACAGAGCAAGTTTGTGTCCGACCAGGCACTGATCGGCTGGTTCACCGGACCGAGACAAACACTGCCCGGCTTGCACGAGACAAGCGCACGACACGGCTGGCCGTCGTTGTCGGGCATCGCTGGCTCAGGCGAACAGAACGCCAGCAGCTGCTTCTGATCGTCGCTCGGGACGAGATAACAAGCCTCGCCGCCCAAGCAGCCGGTCTGCTTCTCGATGTTGCAACCGTCCGTCTTGCGGCAGAACTCACCGAGCGATGCTTGGGAGCTCGCGCACAGCGCCGTCGCATCTTCACATGCGAAGGGCTGGTCGCCGATCGCACCGCTCGAGCACGAGGTCTGGCAGCTGAATGCGCCGCGCACTTTGCGGTTGGGAGCACATACCAAACCGGGACCGCAGATGTCTCGGTACAACGGGTCACTCAGCCCTTCGAGCTGGTAGGGCTGGCCGGCAGTCGGATCCGGGTTGCAGGGGTCGCCCTCGCCACGCTCGCGCTCGGCTTTGAGACAACCGGTGTAGAGCGTGTACTGCATGTCCCCAGGGAACAGGCGCACCAAGAGATCACAGACTTCACCTGCGGGACAGGCGTTGGCATCGGCGCGCTGGCACGGCGTGATCGGATCCGGAGTCTCGCTGACTTGTGCGTCGCGACGCGGAATGACCATCGGGCCTCCGCCGCCATCCTTCATGATGGTGCCGTTCATGCCAGCATCCGTCGGCGTTGTCGCAGGCGCTTCGCCGTCGTCACCACAGGCGATGCCGCTGATGGTCACCGCGAGGAGCAGCGAGAGCACGGACAACCGAGATAGCCGGGTCGCCCTTTCGTTCTTGCGCTGCAGCGCTGCGTGCGCGTTTGAAGTCAGCGAGTCTAACTGAGCACAAGCAGCTTGGCCTCGGATCATGCGCCCACGCTAGAACGCGGGCGCCCTGTGTGCAACTGCCGCGCGGGTGGTTGCACTGAGGCACGAGCGCGAGATCGCGCGCGCGCAGCGCTTCAAGCGCTGCAGATCACGTGGCTTTGCTGGCGCAGCTAGAGCGCTAGGGTTCGTGGGCCATGCGATGCCGCGGCCCGCGGAAATAGTGCCCTGCCGTGTAGCCCAGCAGATTTGTCACGCGATCCGTGTACAGACACGCGTAGCGCTCGACCTGCTCGCCGAAGCTCGAGGGCTCGCTCTCCGCTTTCAGCGCGGAACCCCAAAACGGATGGAAAGCGTGCTCGATCGCGCGCTCCAGCACGAGATGTTCCGATTCGGTGGTCTTGATCTGCAGGCGAACTCGCTCGACCGCGCGCTTCAGGCGCAAGCGCCCAGCCGCGAGCTCCACGCGTCGCTCCGCAGGCAGGTCCTTGTCAGCCAACAGCTTCGTCAGCTGCTTTTGCATCGCGATGCGCTCGCGCAGCGCGTCGTGCAACGCGGTCAAGCGCGACTCGAGCTGATCGGCGCGCGCGATCTCCGGGCCCAGCTTCTCGATCGCGGAGAGCTCGTCGGTCAGCTCTTGAATGATCATCAGCGTGCGCCACGCGCTCTGCTTCTTCGCACGCAGCACGTCGCCGAAGATGTGATCGCCGACGTAGAGCACGCGATCACCCGGAACACCGGTCATGCGCTCGAATGCAGCTTGGCTTCCGCCGAGGTACACGCGCCCGCGAGAGAGCTCTCGCACTTTTTGTTGCTGCCAGCTCACGCCTTCTTGGACTTCCTCGAACGGCGCGTCGCGCATGAAAAACGCAGGTTTCATCGCGCTCGTGATCACCATGTCGAAGTAGCTGCGCCACGAGCGATATTCGGAGTGCTCGCCACGCAGCATGTGGCTCATCACCGCGTCGGTGTACTCGGGCTCGGAGTTGGTCAGCAGGAATAACCGCTTGCCCGCGCTACGCAGCATGTGCAGCGTCGCGCCGAGGTTGGGATCGCGCTCGATGTAGCGAGCCAGGTCCGCCATGATCGTTTGTTTGATGCTGCCATCGCGGTGCGCTTCGTCGATGCACGAGCGTACGTCGTCGAACAGCTTGCCGTAGTCCACGTGCGTGAACGGACGATCGAGCTCGTCGACGACCGCGCAGAACACAGTCACTTCGCTGAGGGCGAACAGCGAGTCGATCGAGTGATAGCGCTGCGGGTCGGGCCGGACCGGGCGCGTGGTCGTGTACGTCTGGCGGCGCTCCTCGCTCGTGAGCTCGCGGGTGCCGTGAAAGGCCTTTTTGACGTAACGATAACGGTCGGTCTTGAGCACGTTGCCGAGCCGCTTGTCGACGAGCAGCCCGCGAACCGGGAAGTTCGTGCGGTAGCTCATCGTCAGCAACGACTTCGGGTAACCCCGTTCCACGAGCTTCTTGGCTGTGGCCTCGATGCTCAAGCGGTCGAGCTCTTCCTGCTTGTAGAGCGCGAGCGTGTAATCCATGTCGAAGCCGATCATGTGGATCTGATCGAGCTTCAGGTTGCGGTTGCAGTAAATGCGACGTGTGCGCGGAGGCTGCAGGTCGGCGGGCAGTGTGACCTCGGCCGGCAATGACAACTGCAGGGGGTCTGTACTGGTCAGGCGCGGCGAATCAGATGGCGGCGTTTCGAGTCCCGTGCGCACCCGTCTATGATACCGCGGCGAAAAGGCATCCGCCCGGGCTTCGTTCACACCAGCCGGCGTTGACGCTAGAATTTCGCGCTATTTCCAAATTGCATCGAGGGCCGACGCTCGTTGGAGCGCGACCCTCGATGGAGATGTAACCCGTTGGGGTTAGAGGCTTACGCCTGCTGCTCGGCCGGGTAGACGCTGACGCGGCGGCGGTCTTTGCCCTCGCGCTCGTACTTCACCACGCCGTCGACTGTGGCCCACAGGGTGTAATCCCTGCCGACGCCGACGTTGGTGCCCGCGTGGAAGGTCGAGCCGACCTGGCGCACCAAGATGCTGCCAGCCGTGACTTCCTGCCCGCCGAAAACCTTGACGCCACGATACTGAGCGCTCGAATCGCGCCCGTTGCGTGACGATCCCTGACCTTTTTTATGCGCCATGTTGGTTCTGTGCTCCCTTGACTGTCCTGAGAGTCCTGAGACTCAGATTAGGCGCTGATGCCTTTGATTCGCAGCTCGGTGAAGGGCTGGCGGTGACCGTTCTTGCGGCGAAAGCGCTTACGACGGCGCATCTTGAAGACAATGATCTTCTTGCCGAGGCCCTGGCCGATGATCTCAGCGCTGACCTTCGCACCTGAAACGAGCGGGAGGCCGATGGAGACCTTGTCGCCGCCGAGCATCAACACTTCGCCGAAGTCGACTGAGTCGCCCTTCTCGCCTGCGATCTTCTCGATGCACAGCCGGTCGCCTTCACTCACTCGATACTGCTTGCCACCTGTCTTGATGACCGCGTACATCCGTCTCGTCCTTGGCTCTGGGTTCTTGTGTGGCGCATATGTCGCCACCAGCCCGCCCGCGGGGCGGGACAGGGGGCAGCAGTGTACGGATACACAGCTTGCCTGCAAGGAAAAAACGGCCATAACACGCGCCCCGCAAACGTCGCCGTCGCGACCCTCGGGTTATCGCCATGAATGAGCAACGTAAAAATCCCTTCCGCCGCCCGCCAACCAGCGACGAGCGGCGCCCGGGTCTCCGTCAACTTCCTAAAGATTTCGACGACCTTGCCACCGGCAAGACCGAACGGCTGCGGCGTCCACGCAAGGCGCCTGCCCCGCTGCACGACGAGCGCGAGGGCGCTGTCATCGCCGGTGTGCGCAATATGGAGGCGCGCACGGTGTACGACGCGCGGGTACGCTCGCTGCGTCAGCACCTGGCCGATGGCCGTCACGCCGAGCTGCAGGCGGGACTAGAGGCTGCGCGCCAGATGCGCTTGTGGCGCGCGCGCAACGTGACTGATTTCCGCGCGTTCGTAGAGAGCGTGGTCGGGTTGTCGCAGGAGCAAGCTGCTGCGCTGAGCGTAAGCGATGAGCCTGATGCGGCACGCTTGCCTGATCATGTGATTGCGCTTGCAGTGCGCTTGGAAGCGGCGCTGCTCGCGCACGCGAAGAACGCGACCGTAGCGCTGCGCGTGGATGACGCTGGAGAGCTGAAGCTCTCGCTGGAGCTGCCGGTCGTGGATGTGCATCGCGCGGTGGATGCTGTGGAAGATGCTGGGCGTGCAGTGTCTGGGTTGCGTTATTTCCTGCGTGACGACGAGCGTCCGCGCGGGTACGGGGACCGCGATGGTGCAGCTGGTGGCGGCGATCGCCGGCCCACGCGTGAGCGCCGCGATGATCATTGGAGCGAACGCCGGGAGCGCGATGCCGGTGAGCGTCGCTTGCCTCGGCGCGAAGATGCTCGAGCTGAAGAAAGCGCGAGTGCGCAGCGCGAGCTGGATGCCAGCGCTGTGATCGAGAGCGCGATTGCAGCCGCTGGCGGCGAGAGTGCGCGCGCGGATTTTGGCGATGACCAGCCGGTACAATCGCGAAGTCGCTTTGCCGACAGCGACGATGCGAATGAGCCCGCGTCTGTCGACGGGTCCTCTGCGCACGAGGATGACGACTTCGGCGATGACGCGTCTGCTCGTGATCGGGCCGATGAAGGCGCTCGTTCTGATGATCAGGAATCAGTGGACGAGTCCGATGGCGACGAGTCCGACAACCGCGATTCCGATGAAGACAAATCCACGGATGACGAGTCTGCGGTCGATCGGTCCGATGACGCGGATGACGACGATGAGTCTGACGACGATGAGTCTGACGGCGATGAGTCTGACGGCGATGAGTCTGACGACGATGAGTCTGACGACGATGAGTCTGACGGCGATGAGTCTGACGACGATGAGTCCGATGCAGACACGTCCGACTCGAGCGTTGGAGAGCCAGAGGATGTAGCTGCCGCAGAAGGCGATGCGGGATCTCGCCCGCTGGCGCGTGGGCGTGCGCGCGATGCTGGCGAAGGCGGCGAGCGCGATGCTGGCTCGCGTCCGTTCGGGCGTCGTGAGGGAGGCGCGTTCAGCCGCGGTGGCGGCGACGATCGCGGCGCGTCACGGGGCCCTGGGCGTGACCAGACGTTCGGCAGCCGCGATGGCGGTGACGCCGGACAGCGGGGCTTTGCAGGAAACCGTGAGCGAAGGGACTTCGGCAACCGCGGTAGCGGCAACGATCGCGGCTTTGGGCGCGACCGTGAGCGCGGAAACTTCGGCAACCGCGGTGGCGACGATCGCAACGCTGGACCCCGTGGCTTCGGACGCGGACCCAACCAGGGCGGCGACCAGCGCGGCTTCGGACGCGGACCAAACCAGGGCGGCGACCAGCGCGGTGGCGGACCACGCGGCTTCGGACGCGGACCAAACCAGGGCGGCGACCAGCGCGGCTTCGGACGCGGGCGTGAGCAGGGGACGTTCGATCGGCGTGGTCCGGATGATCAAAGCTCCGGTTCGCGTGGCTTCGGAGCGGCTCGCTTCGAGAAGCGCGGTGGGGATGACCGCGACGCCCCTCGCTTCGGGGGCCAAGGCGAACGGCGCGACAGCGGACCCGGACGCTTCGGTCGGGATCGCGAGCAAGGCGGCTTCGACAAGCGTGATGGTGGACCGGGCCGTTTCGGTGCTGGACGCGATCAACAAGGCGGCTTCAACGACCGCGGCGGCGCTGGCAACCGGGAGCGAGGCGGCTTCAACGATCGCGGACGCGATGACCGCAACGCAAGCCCGCGCTTCGGCCGCGGCGGAGACGACCGCAACGCCGGTTCCGGCTTCGCCCGTGGTCCCAAACAAGGCTTCGACAAGCGCGGACCGGACGACCGCGGGCCCAAGGGCAAGAGCTTCGGCAAGCCGAAGGGCGGACCGAAGAAATTCCGCAAGTAGCGCTCAGATAGCGGGGTCGCGCGCGCCAGAGGTCGCGCGCTCCGCTATCCCGATGGCTCGCGCAGCGCGCTGTTGCGCGGGCGTCCGGCTACGCGATTCGCAGCTGCTGGCTGCGCGCGTGCGACCCAGGTCTTGTGCTCGCAACACGCAATGAGTGGGTGCATGTAAGCGCGGGAATCATTGTAGATGTCGGCAACAACCGCGCGCTGCAAGGACATGGGCCTAAACCCGGCCCAAAGCTTGCTTCTAGTGCCCGGACTGCTACTCTGAACCTACACTGATAACCACGCACGACGATTTCCATATCTCGAACGGTTTGAGATCGGGGTTTCGCTGCGGCCCACTAAAACTGGGGCCACGCGTGGTCGCCGAA
>Ga0114940_10000060_pt1:0-15000 | contig 69596 bp, 52 predicted proteins | sample ColdCreekSource_FD_87195 | JGI IMG/M metagenome (GOLD analysis project Ga0114940, IMG submission 87195) | Groundwater microbial communities from Cold Creek, Nevada to study Microbial Dark Matter (Phase II) - Cold Creek Source | ecosystem: Environmental > Aquatic > Deep subsurface >...
CCATAGAACTCAACCGTTACACCTACTTGTTCGACACTATATTTAGATTCTGCCCTTCTAAAAGGAACATCGGCTCTAACAATTCCGTCTCCATCTACCAAAACAACCGGAAATGTTTCAAAAAAAGTAGGCATACGACGTACAAAAAGTTCACGACCTTCCTTATCCTTAAAGATAGGGTGTCCTAACCAACCTACAGCTATTCCATCCCCGCTATCCATTGAACCCGCTCTGAATAATCCCCCTTTTGCAGGATTATTGCCGATGTAATCATAAAAAACCAATTTTTCGGGAATTTTAGACCAAGCTTCAGATAAACTTTGCTTTTCAGCTAACCCTGCACTAACTCTTCGATATATTTCTTGTTGGAAATAGCCTTGATCCCATTGATACCGAGTGGGACCAAATAATTCAATCGGGGTAGTTACTGAGCCATACCACATAGTTCCAGCAACTACAAAAGCTGCAAAAAAGACAGCAGCGATACTACTGGAAAGGACGGTTTCAATATTTCCCATACGTAATCCTTTGTATAGACGTTGGGGCGGACGTACACTAAGATGGAATAGACCCGCTAATATGCCCAAAGTTCCTGCTGCAATATGATGAGAAGCAATTCCTCCCGGAACAAAAGGATCAAAACCTTCCACACCCCACGCTGGATTTACAGCTTGTACCCTCCCCGTTAGTCCATAAGGATCGGATACCCATATTCCGGGACCATACAATCCTGTTACATGAAATGCGCCAAAACCAAAGCAAGCCACCCCTGAGAGAAATAAATGAATTCCAAAGATCTTGGGCAAATCCAAAGAGGGTTTCCCTGTCCGTTCATCACAAAATATTTCTAGATCCCAATACACCCAATGCCAAATAGCTGCTAAAAAGCACAAGCCAGAAAACACAATATGTGCACCAGCCACACCTTCGTAACTCCAAATACCCGGATTTGTTAGAGTCCCCCCTGTGATATTCCAACCACCCCAGGAATTGGTTATTCCTAAACGAGTCATAAAGGGTATAACGAACATACCCTGTCTCCACATTGGATCAAGAACAGGGTCAGAAGGATCAAAAACCGCTAATTCGTATAGAGCCATGGACCCGGCCCAACCAGCAACCAGAGCAGTATGCATTATATGGACAGAAATTAAACGGCCGGGATCATTCAATACAACCGTATGAACACGATACCAAGGCAAACCCATAAAAATACTCCCTTTTTTCAATTAAAAATAGCCGCTATGTAACTTTATTGCACTGTAAAAAAACTATACTATAGACCTTACTTTAAGTTTTTAGTGGATTATCTTGAGGAAAGGATTCAAATTTGTTCTATTCTTTTAGTAAGAATATCTATCTATCTATCTATCTATCTATTAAAAAAAAAAGAATTCTTTTGTTCCTAGGAAGAAAAAGAAGCAGATTTATTCTACACCCGATAAGTACAAATACGCAATGGTGGGCCGGTGATAGTTTTTTATACGATTAACTGCATCTATATTTGTTCATCATCCCACGGAAAAAATACCTATTTGTAAAAAATTTCTTTTATTCATTCTGTCTTACTTTATTTAGGAACTTATTATTTTTTTAATCTATGGAGAAAATATTCGTAAGACAATAAATACATTTTTACGCTTTCACATTAAAGTGAAATATAGTACTTAATTTTTCTTTCGTTTAATGCCTATTGGTGTTCCAAAAGTACCTTTTCGAAGTCCTGGAGAAGAAGATGCATCGTGGGTTGACGTATAGTGCGACTTGTCAGATCTATTTGGTTATATGGTATTTCCCCGTTCTCTTACCCGATTGAGATATCCTCTCTTTCGCCCAAGAAAGATTGATTCAATCATCAAAAATTTGGAGCGTGAAATGAAAAGTAGAAAAGATTCTATTTATTAGGGGCTATACAGATTAATATTAGCAATTAGACTTATTTATGGTTGTTTTGGTTCGAACAATAAAAGGAAATATTCAGCAGGCTCCGTTTAGAAAAAACCAATTGTTAATATATAATATATCTATGATTTCTAGTTAATATAATATTTTATTATATTTATAATATAAAAACACAAGTGATCTCAAACTGTTAATAAATTGAGTAATATGATGAATGCATTGAATATTAGATTTGGGGAGAGACATGAAAAAATTTTTAATTAAAAAAAAATCGTAGCAAAAAGAAGTAGTAGTTAGGTATTTGGCCTATATATACAAATCAAAACCGGTTAGATCTTTACTCGGAGTAGAGCATAAACCTAAAAGAATTCAAGAGGACCATTCAGGAACAAGAAAATTACATTGTAATTTGGATTAAATTCTGCTGTAAAGTGTAAAGAATACATCAATAAGAAGTTAGTACGAAAAGTTTAATGAATTTTTATTTCTAAAAAAACTAGAATCTACACATTGATACATTGATTCTTTTTTTTCGCGAGGTGTATTGAACCGTATGCATTAAAAGATGCATGTACGGTTCCGAGGGAATACAATTTTAGCCCACTCAACCGACTTTATCGAGAAAGATTTCTTTTTTTAGGGCAAGATGTGGATACCGAGATATCAAATCAACTTATTGGTCTTATGGTATATCTCAGTATAGAGGATGATACCAAAGATCTGTATTTGTTTATAAACTCTCCTGGTGGATGGGTAATACCTGGATTAGGTATTTATGATACTATGCAATTTGTGCAACCAGACGTACAAACAATATGCATAGGATTAGCCGCCTCAATGGGATCCTTTATTCTGGTCGGAGGAGAAATTACCAAACGTCTAGCATTCCCGCACGCTTAGCGCCACTGAGTTTTTTATTTGAGATAAAAAAAAGAAAACAAGACTATGCCTTCGCGATATATGAAATAGGACTATTAAGTAATAATAGCATGGCACTTTGAATTCGATATTAAATTATTATTAGTTTTTTTTAATTTTAAAAATAATTAACTTATGTATCGAAAGAGTAGTATGAGATAAAGGGCATTTCCTATTTTATCTGATATAGTAGGAGAAACTTTTGAGCGTCACAAACGTTTTTGTTTTCACACCAAAAAACTCTTAACAATATAGTATTCTGAAAGAATACAAAAAAAAAAGAAACTTTGGGATTGCTAAATCATGGAGGAAATTAATATATAAAGCAACGGAACCATCGTAGTATTTTTTTAACTACTCCAAAAAGAAGGGTGGTTAGTGGATCATTTACCTCTATGAATATGATAACCAATATAATTTTATATTTCTTCAATTTAAGGTAAATAAAGTTAATCCATTATGGAGCCGTATGCAATATGGAAAAGATGCTCGTACGGTTCTTCAAATTTATCTTTTTTATATAGTTTGAGTAGATTAATATTATTCTTTCACGCTAGAATAATAATTTATTCTATTATTTCATCAGGGTAATGATCCATCAACCTTCTAGTTCTTTTTATCAGGCATCGACGGGAGATTTTATCTTGGAAGCAGAAGAACTACTGACGCTGCGCGAAACCCTCACAAAGGTTTATGTACAAAGAACGGGCAAATCCTTATGGGTTGTTTCCGAAGATATGGAAAGAGATGTTTTTATGTCAGCAATAGAAGCCCAAACTCACGGACTTGTTGATCTTGTAGCGGTTTAATAAAAATAAGATAGATTTTACGAAAGTAAAAGTATATAATGTGATATTTTACCTTCTTACTGGAGTTAATAGATTCAATAAAAAAGGATTCATAATTATCCGGTTAGGATCGATCTAAACCATCCCATTCTGTTATATGATTCAACATGCCAACTATTAAACAACTTATTAGAAACACACGCCAGCCAATTAAAAAGGTCACCAAATCCCCCGCTCTTGGAGGATGTCCTCAGCGACGAGGAACGTGTACTAGGGTGTATGTGTGACTCGTTCAGATCATGGACTACGCAAAAATCAAAATGAATTAAGTATAAGTAATGAGAAATAGTGATATGGGAGAGAATGTAAGAAGACCCGTCACTATACTAAAAAGGAAAATATTTTAAAAAATCTAGCATATACTTTCCTTCTATTGCGCTATCAAATTAATTTATGGTTGACATTGGTACAAATCCAATCATTTACACTTATAATTTAAGATGAGAAGGAATTCCCCATTGATAGAAAATGGTATTCATTAAGCAGGGAAATACTATTTAAAAAGCAAAAAGATTATACCCTTAATTCTTGACTCCTACAAGAACGGACTAACAAGGTCAGCTACTCAGCTAATCCTCATAATAAAAAAAATACCGTTACTGTATAGGTTGGTCTTTTTGTGAAAAACCTATTACTGGATAATAATGGGTAGAGCCAAAAGGTGTAAACTGTACAAGTTAACAATAAGATTGATGAAATGAGGGAGGAGGCTCCGGTGTATAGAGAGGACCTCACCGTTAATAAGCAACCATAAAAACGAAGGAAACCACTATACCTATTTTATTTACTATGTTTTTGATATCTAGTATCAATATAATTTCTTATTTCGAGGCGAAAAGCCTAGAAATAATCGTGGTCAGGAAGGTTATAGTAGCAAAAGACATTGGAATTTTTTTTTATACACTGGAAGAATCCGTTTTGTTATTAATAAATTAGGAAAGATAAAGGAAATAACTGAAAGAAAAGAAATCTATTAGTTATTCACCAAAGTTTCATTTATTCAATGACTAGAATTAAACGAGGATATATTGCCCGAAGACGTAGAACCAAAATTCGTTTATTTGCAGCAAGTTTTCAAGGGGCTCGCTCGAGACTTTCTCGGACTATTATTCAACAGAAAATAAGAGCTTTGGTTTCGGCTCATCAAGATAGGGGTAGGCAAAAGAGAAATTTTCGTCGTTTGTGGATTACTCGGATAAATGCAGTAATTCGAACCAATAAACTATATTATAGTTATAGTCGATTAATACACAATCTGTATAAGGGGCGCTTGCTTCTTAATCGTAAAATACTTGCACAGATTGCTATATTAAATAGGAATTGTCTTTATATGATTTACAACGAGATCTTAAAAGAAGATAAAGAGATTGCGAGGAATCCAGTGTAATGTTTCTCCGATGAGTGAATTTGAGAAGGTAGAGTAGAAATTCGTATAAAAAATATAGGATATCTTATGATTATGATAAATTATGATAAAGTCGTCACAATAAATAAACACGTTCAATAAAAAAGGATTTATTTTTCAAATTTTTGAACAAAATATCAATGCGCATTTGAAGTCGGATTGAAGTTTTTTTTGATTCAATTGAAGAGCAAACTTATTTATTTTGAATTCTAAGGTCTGTAGTTCTAGAACTAGAAGTTGACTCATTTCTTTCAAATTGTTTCTCATTATTAAGAAAAGGTAACAAAGATAAAATACGAGCTTGTTTTATAGCAATAGTGATTAATCGTTGTTGTTTTAAGGTTAATCTATTCACTCGCCTAGATAATATCTTTCCTTGTTCACTAATAAATCGACTAATTAAACTCATATTTCTATAATCAATTCGATCCCCCGATTGTATCGGGGGCAAACGCCTACGAAAAGATCGCTTAAATTTAAGAAGGAGCCGCTTGGATTTAGCCATTGGGTTCTAGTCCTTGTCTTGAAAATCCTAATTCTATTTTGATTGAATCAGAAATGATTTCAAATTAAAAAAAGGATAGTTTATTTTATATTTAACTAAATATAAGATCCGTTTTCTATTTTTTTCTATAAATAAAAGAATATTAATATAAAAAAATTGGTATAAAAAATATGTAGTTTTTCTTCTTCTTTGGAAAGCAAGGCGGACGCGCAAGCGGTCGATTAGATCTATTTCTTTATCTCCCCATGAATCGTATGTTTGTAACAAGAAGTACAGAATTTTCTCAATTCCAATCGACTAGGCGTATTATGTCGATTTTTTTGAGTAATATATCGGGAAATGCCCGGTGATTCCTTATTAACGCGGCTTCGAACACAAGAGATACATTCCAAAATAATCGTTACTCGAGCATCTTTACCCCTGGCCATGAACCTCCTTATGAAGGATTTCCTTGCAATCTATCAATATAGTAATAATAAGTAATATAATGATTTCTAACTTTATACTTATAATTGCTGTACAATATTTAATTTTTCATTGAATTCTCTTGTATGATATTGTTATTATAAGTATTGCTTTTTATTTTTCACACTATTATAATTTCTTTTTGGTCTCGAAACCCTGAGTTCGTAGTTTAACTAGGGTGAATCCGCTTTTATTTATTTAAATTTTTTTATTTATTATAAAAAAATTTAAAAAAGTATTAGTCAAAGATTTTTTATTATAGCTCTGATTTTATTCACCCCTTTCACGTCTCACTTACTATAATGAAAAAAGGGGAATATTAACGCATCTGGAAATAACCGATTGATCTCTATCAATAAACCCGCTAAAGAACCAAACCATAGAGTACTTACTACAGGTGCCACGGAAAGGTATGTTTTTAGATTTCGCATTTTAGGTCCTCCTTCTTTTTTTTTGTGATTTTATTCTAATTTGTAATACATAATAGTAATACATATATGACTATATGTGTATATGTAGTTAATGACTGACACTCGTATTTCAACGTAGAATACCTAACGTAGATTGAAATGTACAACAATTCGGTAAAAATGAGCAATTATCTTAAAAAAAAGGCGTCCTGTTCTATTTGAGAATTCCCGGCAACTATTCGTTTTTTATGGTTTCATACTTCGTCACTACATATCTACATATATAAGAATAGTCTATTATTTTTATATGATATAAGATTAAAAAAAGAGTAAAAAAAGAGTAAAAGGCTGGTTGGGATATCAATGAAATAAATATGTGGAAAAGAACACAGGGATTCTCTACAATGATAATGACACTGTAGACCAATTGAAAGGGATGTAGCGCAGCTTGGTAGCGCGTTTGTTTTGGGTACAAAATGTCACAGGTTCAAATCCTGTCATCCCTACCTATTACTTACCTTATGAGCAGTAAAGAGGATCCCATTCATATTGATTAAAATAAATAGGATATGCAAAAAAAAATTATTTTTTATGCTAGTATATATAGCCAAGACAGGTTGGCTGGTTTTTGTGATAATAAAAATAGAGCGCTCTTAGTTCAGTTCGGTAGAACGTGGGTCTCCAAAACCCAATGTCGTAGGTTCAAATCCTACAGAGCGTGATTAGATTCTTCTTAAGTTGTGTTATAGGTCCAAAATAAAACTGAAATTATTGAACAGCAAATTTAATTAGACCTCCTGTATATTAAAGCAAATAGGAGGTCAATCAAAAAACATAGATGTAAATTAATCAAAGGTCTAATTGATCACCACGTCTGTATTGTAAATACGCAGTTACGAATAATCCAGCCAAAGTAATAGGAATTAGACCTAAGACGATTCCAAATAGAAAAACTTCAATCATTTCAATTTTGTTGAAAGGTGAAAAAGGGAGGTAATATTTATCATTAAATCTTAATGGGAGTTACCCCATTAATCTCAACTTGAAAATTGACATTATAAGTAAATATTTACTATGTGAACTATGACACAAAGATTTTGTTATGAATGGTTCATTCAATAAATTTCAAATAAGTCCTATCTTGTTCAGACCGATAAAGAAAGCTGAGGTTATAGTCAAAGCTGCTAGTAGAAAACCAAAATAACTAGTTATAGTAAGCATAAAGAGCCTAAATAAAATATATTCTTTTTATACATAAGTTTAGAAAGCACTTACCTAAATTTAAATTTTGAAAAGATAGGAGGATAAACTAAAATAAAGTAATATAGTTAAGAAATCAATTCATTATTTGTGACAGCTACCCATCTCAAAATTGCGAATCAACAGAGTTTGAGTAAACTAATAACCACTATATATAATATATTCTATATTAGTATATATGGAATATATTTTTTTATATTAAATTTTTATATTAAAAATGCAAATAATTAAAAAAAACTAATAATAGGTTCTTTTTAACTTGATTAAAAAATCAAAGTTTCTTTTTAGCAATATGGGAAAAAATTGCGAAAACGTTTCTTTCTATCTATTTTATCTATTTGAACCCTTTTTTTATTTATTTTAGAACGACAAGTGATCTTAGCTTATAAGGAAAATGCATATTTTGATTTTTAATTAAACTTATTAAATTAAGTACTCGGTTCATTCAAAGAATCTTTCGAATGAAAAGAAAAAAAGACTTATATGATTGATCACTCAAACCCGCTTTTTACATTTTGTCTTTCAGGGCTTGGGCTTAGGTCCCCAAAGAAGCTTTCCTTTGGATCTAATATAACAATGTGTAGGTTGCTGATTTTTATTGCTTCGTTGCTCTCTTTCGTTATATTTATAATACTGGCTATAGTATTTTTACCTTATCCTCAGTCTCTAGTCCGATAATAGAGACTAGCGAAATCTTTTAGATTTTTTAGATTATTATATTTCAAGTACGATATAAAAGTAAAATATATAGGTACTGCAAGAATTTTATTTTGAGAAATTTTTTATTGACCGGCACTAATTCTACAGCTACAAGCAAGAAGAAAAAATAAATTTTATAACCCTCTATTTCAATACTGATTGTGAAATTTCATTGCTGTGTCAGAAGAAGAATAGCTATACTGATTCGGTATACTCTAAAGAAACCCTTGGTACATTATTGACGATCTTACAAGGATTAAATGCAAATTTTTTCATCTTTTACAGAGTCGATCCCCTTTTGACTGTACAAGAATAAGTGGAGCTTAACATGTCTGGAAGCACAGGAGAACGTTCTTTTGCCGATATTATTACCAGTATTCGATACTGGGTCATTCATAGCATTACTATACCTTCCCTATTCATTGCGGGTTGGTTATTCGTCAGCACGGGTTTAGCTTACGATGTATTTGGAAGTCCCCGCCCAAACGAGTATTTTACAGAGAGCCGACAAGGAATTCCATTAATAACAGGCCGTTTTGATCCTTTGGAACAACTCGATGAATTTATTAGATCTTTTTAGGAGGCCCCAATGACTATAGATAGAACCTATCCAATTTTTACAGTGCGATGGTTAGCTGTTCACGGACTAGCTGTACCTACCGTTTCTTTTTTGGGGTCAATATCAGCAATGCAGTTCATCCAACGATAAACCTAATTCGAATCATAGAGCTACGACACAATCAAACCCGAACGAACAAAATGTTGAATTGAATCGTACCAGTCTATACTGGGGATTATTACTTATTTTTGTACTTGCTGTTTTATTTTCCAATTATTTTTTCAATTAAAAAATAGCAGGAATGCTCTTATCCCATTCGGACGGATATTAATCTCATAATTATCCATGGCTGTCTATGTCTCTAGCACGACTACCTGATGAAATGTGGAGGAAAGTAGGGCAAATGGCCGATACTACTGGAAGGATTCCTCTTTGGATAATAGGTACTGTAACTGGTATTGTTGTGATCGGTTTAATCGGTATTTTCTTTTATGGTTCATATTCGGGATTAGGTTCATCCCTTTAGTATAAGTCTAAAAATCAGCTGAACTGACTTGTAGACATGACAGGAAAGCATAAGAACTCAACGGAACCTACCCCCTCTTTCTTTGGGGGGTTCCGTTGAGCTCGTAAAAATCAGACTTTTCCTCGTATAAATGATAAAAAAATGGACCACTTTGTTATATTTTTTGTTTGTCCACCACTACTACTTATTTTTTTTAAGTAATAAACCTAAAAAAAATGTAACTACAAACAGGAATCTTTGAGGAACAAGGTGCAGACGAATTCTTATTTTGACACAAGAAAAGGTTGTGTAAAATTCCTAATCTTGTGTCAACGACTCGGAAGACAAATAACCCCTTTTAGAATGTCTTGTTCTCCTCCTTCATTTTTTACTTGAGTTTTTATTTGCCGCTTTTTTATAATATGTTTAATCTAATTTGATTCAGTCTATGACTGAAAATAGGGACATAATCATACCCCTTCTAGTTTGATTGAAAAAAGAATACTAGTACAAGTAATTTCCAAAATATAAAAGAAAAACAATATAAACAAGCAAAAGGCTTTTCATAAGTTTTTGGTAATACAGAATTACATAACACAATTTCCAAAAATAATTAGGTTCTTTTTATAAATTAGTATTTATAAATCCGCGTATCTAGAAATTCATTTCGGATAATTGAACCTTTTCAAACTGTTTCTTTTTAAGAACCAAAAATATTTGTGCTAAAATAATAGATGCCAAGAATAGCAAAAGACCTTGTACGCGTAATGTATCTTGAAGGACTATTTCCGCATCCCCTTGACCAAATCCACCCACATTAGGATTACTCGTTAAGGGTTGATCCAGTTTGATAGATTCACCCTCGGAAATAAGAAGTTCTGGTCCTGGAGGGATAATATCAACCACTTGACGTCCATCCAATGCATCTACTATGGTTATTTCGTACCCCCCTTTTTCTTTTCGTATGATTTTGTTTACTATACCCGCGGCTGTAGCGTTATAAATATTATTGTTACTCTTGCTTCCATCGGGATAAATCTGACCCCTTCCTCTGTTTCCGCCTATGTATATGGGATATTTTAAGAAGTGAACATCTTTCTTAGTGGCGGGGTCCGGTGAAAGAATAGGAAAGGAGATTTCACTATATTTTTGACCAGGAACAGGACCTATCACAAGAATATTTTTTTTAGTGGGGCGATAGCTCTGAAACGACAGATTTCCCATCTTTTCTTTAAGCTCGGGGGAAATACGATCGAGAGGGGCTAATTCAAAACCTTCGGGTAAAATAAGAACGGCCCCCACATTCAAAGCCCCTTTTTTACCATTAGCAAGAACTTGTTTCAATTGCGGATCATAAGGAATTCGAACAACTGCTTCAAAGACAGTATTGGGCAGGACCGATTGTGGAACCTCAATATCCACAGGTTTGTTCGCCAAATGGCAATTAGCACATACAATACGACCAGTCGCTTCTCGTGGATTTTCATAACTCTGCTGTGCAAAAATGGGATACGCATTTGAAATGGGTGCCCGAGTTATTATATATATGATGAGCGATACGGAAATAAATCGAATAATATCTTCCTTTATCCAAAAAAAAGTATTTCTAGTTTGCATGGTCCAATCATTAATCCCCTAAATTTATACAATAAAATTAGATAAAGAACTATACTAGTGACTTATCCACGATTCTGCTATTTAGTGAAATTTTTTCATTTGGGTGGAATATTGATGGACCCACCCGGGGTGGCTAGAAAGAATAAGTATATTTTTTACTCTTTTACTTATGTACAACGTAATAAACATTATAATTAAACCATTCTATCCTTTTTCAATCATTCATTGAATGATAAATCACTACAAGTGACGGAGATACGCGATTTAAATAATGAAAAATTAAATATTTAAAAATTGTATCTAAAATAACTGGAAAAGTAGAAACAACACCAGATATAATTTGATTATAATGATCAAATCCAAAATCTCTGTAGATAGATCCAATTATTAGTTCCCAACCATGGGGCGAATGGAATCCTATGCATAAATCGGTTAATAAAAGAATAAAAAAAGCTTTTATTGTGTCGCTTAAATTATATAAAAATTCTTGAAGACAAGAGTTAAGAAAAATAAGGTATTCATTACCTAGAATAGAATAAATACTTAGAATAAGAAAATATATTATATTTGTTGAGAAATGTAAAATCGTATGTATACGACTCTCATTGTGCACCTTGATCAATTGGATCGTTTCTTTGTAGACTCCAGCATGAAGCTTTTCTAAACGCCCTTGCGTGTAGTCCTTTAGGATTTCGTCGAAGAGGGAAAGTTCCTCTAATTCTATGAATTTTTTTATAATAATCTTTTCTTCAATATCATTCAAAAAATTTTCGGAGGGCCCAGTATTCCAGCAATTATTAACCCAAGATTCTATACTTTTGTTAAATGTAAATGAGAGCCACCAAGGCAAAAATACTATAGATGCAAGATATAGAAGAGAAATAAAAGCTTTCTTTTTTGCCATTTGCCCGTTTGTAAATTTTGAAATGAATTTGGCTCATTCGTGTACTCTATTAGTTCTATTACATTACAAGTCTCAAGTTTATATCCCTTGTTTTTTTATTTGTGATTAGGTACAGTGTTCGGTCCTTGAATTTAGAAAGAATTTATGGACAAAAATTTTTTCGTTGTGTCGTGTACATTTACTTTTTTTGTTCTAATCAGAGTTTGTCATAAACTTATATTAAGTTTTGTTAGAGAAAAAAGGGAAATTCTTGAGTTATCCTTTTTTATTTACCTTTTGCTAAGAATAAGAAAGTTTTTACTTTTTTCAAAAAACTTCAATTGGTACACGCAAGAAATAGGCCAATTCTGCGGCTTTCTGTTCAATTTCTCGTAGAGAAAAATTCTCATCGATCCGAGTCAAGGGAATGCGCCCCTGGCCTCTGATTTCGATATAAAGTATAGGACGAGAAAAAAAAACCTCTTTAACTTCCATTCTGATGGATTGAATGTCTTTCATAGAGAATTGCAGGAGGATCCGCCGATTTTTTCCAGGGAAGCCCCAACGAAAAATACACACTATTCCTTCTTTTATATCGAATCGATCATAACCGCTACCCACATTCCACGCAATTGTGCACCATAAATATGAACTAATAAAAAGACCTGCAATGCCATAGAAAGACATCACGATTCCTTGTGGAAAAAAAAGGATTTGCTGAGAGGGAAATAACGGTATAAAAAACCTATCAAAATAACTAGAAATTCCAACCAATAAAAACCCTAATGAACCTAAAAAAAGGATAAAAGCCCAGCAGAAATTACTTAGTTTTCGAGACCCCGCTATAAGTTCTATCCATATCCAGTCTGATCGCCAACTCATACTATAACTAGACCTACTTGCATTGTATTGGAATTGGGAGGTAACATAACCCCAATAAATTTGACTTTAATTTTTTTGTTGCCGAAGTAACCCTCATCAACTAGCACTATTATCATGTGAAGTTTTAGGAGTAATTCATAACTTGCTTAGAGTTAAACTAAAAAATAACATCCCATATGTACGTATATGATTATATATATCCCCAGCCATGTGGATATATTTACTTTATGTTTCAGAAATCTTACCAATTATTTATTTTCAAATAGCTATAAGTCATTTACTCATATATGATGTTTATGCATATGAGCTTCTACTCGTAGGAACCTGCGCATTCTATTAAATAGCTTTTTGTGTTATGCTCTAAGTAAGCCTAAGTTAAAAAAAAAAGATAGAAAAAAGAAGATTTAACCCCATAAGATCTAAAAAATCTTGTTTTTTTGAACATGAAGAGATAAAGAAACCATAGCAATTGCCGGAAATACTAAGCCCACTAAAGGCACAAAAAAAGCGGGTAAGTTGCTGATAGTTGTCATAGAATAGTTACCTCGATTTAATATTTATACCCGTTATAAAGATATTTTATACTTCATATATCATTATACTAGTATAATTATACTTAAGTGAGTATTGAATATATATACACGGACATATAAAATAGAAGAGTATATTATATAGACTTAGATATAATATATATACTAAGGAATAAATATAATAGGGAGTAAAAATACTAATATATAATCTATTATAGTAAGCATATAATAAATCGAATGGAAATAAAAAATAGGTTTATTCATCTTTCTATATGAAAGATAATATATGATCATCCACTTCATTTATTATTTTAGTTATTTTTCTTATTGGTCCATTTTATTTATAATTTTTTTTTATAATTTAGAAAATGTAGAATTAATTTCAAAATAAATGAGGACTCGTACGTTTCTACTTTAATTTTCATTCAAAATAAAGCATGGAGTTGAAATAATTCATTCAGAACTCCCTTTAAAAGATTACGTGGTACGATAGGATCAAATAAGCCCTTTTGGAATAAATATTCAGCTACTTGTGAACCCTCAGGTACTGTCTTATTCAATGTTTGTTCAATTACTCTTTTACCAGCAAATGCAATGTAGGCGTCGGGTTCGGCAATAATGATATCCCCCAACATACCAAAACTAGCTGTCACCCCGCCCGTAGTAGGAGATGTAAGGATTGCTACATAGAATAACTTTTTATTTGATTGATAATCATATAAAGCAGAGGATATTTTAGCCATTTGCATCAAGCTCAAACTTCCTTCTTGCATACGTGCTCCTCCGGAAGCACACACTAGAATAAGGGGTACAAATTGATTAGTAGCAGACTCTATCAAACGTGTTATTTTCTCACCCACTACAGAGCCCATACTACCCCCCATAAACTGAAAATCCATAACCCCAACGGCTACAGGAACCCCATTTAGTTTACCTGTACCTGTTTGAACAGCCTCAGTTAATCCTGTCTTTCTTTGATAAGAATCAATACGATCCTTATAAGGTTCTTCCTCTGAATGAAATTCAATAGGATCCAGAGAGGCCATGTCTTCATCCACAGGTTCCCAAGTACCAGGATCAATCAAAAGTTCGATTCTATCCGAACTACTCATTTTCAAATGACATTCACAACGTTCACAAATATTCATTTTTGATTTAAAAAATTTTTTATAATTTAATCCATAACAATTTTCGCATTGAACCCACAAATGCCTGTATTTTTGAGTTACATCTAAATCATTAGAACTTTCTCTTATAGTTAAATCACTATCATCCGTACTAGTTCTTGTACTGAAACTCCCGCTTTCGTTACTATTTTCACCAGAAATATAACTATAAATGTAACTGGCATTGTAATTTTCACTACCAGTTAAAATGGAGCTATCAATACAGATTTGATAATGAAGATAACTGTCAATGCAATTATTAACATGGTTTTTCCAACTATTACAACTATATTTAGTATTATACATGTAATGGTCATGGCGAGGATCATTATTCTGATAACTATAAAAAGAATTTTCTGGTTTACTTAGAAAAGAATTATTATTGTCAATCTCAATAATTTCATTTTCAATATCAAAATATATTGAGTAACTAGCCCTATGACTAT
>Ga0114940_10000060_pt1:20000-30000 | contig 69596 bp, 52 predicted proteins | sample ColdCreekSource_FD_87195 | JGI IMG/M metagenome (GOLD analysis project Ga0114940, IMG submission 87195) | Groundwater microbial communities from Cold Creek, Nevada to study Microbial Dark Matter (Phase II) - Cold Creek Source | ecosystem: Environmental > Aquatic > Deep subsurface >...
AAATCTAGCTCTCAGACGCGCTAGGACACGAGTAGAGGCTATCAATATGATGTCGTAACTAATTGGTGTGTCCAAATAAGCAAAATAAGTGTATAAACGGAAGTTCTGTTTATATACCTATTTTGCTTCTGTTGATTAAAATGAAAATTAAGAATCCAATCAAGTCAAGTAGAATCGACTTTTCATGCAACTAAAGAATTTGAAATTGAAAAATTCAATAGAGCAATAGAATAGGATCTAAAATAAATAAATAAAAGCGAATGAGTAGAAAAACTCATTATATTTTTATAAGCTGCTATCTTATCTAATAAGATCTACCTACTATTGGATTTGAACCAATGACTCCTGCCGTATGAAAGCAATACTCTAACCACTGAGTTAAGTAGGTCATTTATCATCACAAAGAAAAAAAAAAGGATCTATCACATTGATAGATTATAAATTGCTTATTACTTATACGCAATACCAATCAAAGAGATATGATCTTATACCATGTGATATTCATCTTGACAAGAAATTATCTATATGATAAAATGTGTATCACAAACATAAGGGCTATAGCTCAGTTAGGTAGAGCACCTCGTTTACACGCGCGCCAATGTTTTTCAGAGGAGTCTATAGAGGAATTGATGTCTTACTCTATGCTTTTTAGGAATAAAAGAAGAGAACAACAGCCTGACAAAAGGTTTGGTCCTATTCAGGCGCCTATCTAATATAGAAATAGAACCAATCATTGATTTGAGATATTGATAAGGTGAATACTTATTCAATGCTAAGCCTAATGAGTATAAGGACCTCAAAAAGTCTCTTTTCGTTCTATCTTATGAACTTTAAGGTGTATAAAGTTTCATATTTGATTCAAGCATAGTGATAGAGACTTTATTTAACTTAAGTTTATATAGGCAAAAAGCACACCTACGTCAGGATAACCCTTCTTTGAAACACTTTGGTAGTGCCCCTGTATTGGAACATAATGAATCAGAGCACGTGGAGCCATCTTTATTTTTTATATTAAGAAAAAATAGAAAATATGGTAGACTAATGATATTTATGTCGGTTAATGAAGGAGCCCAATGCAAAAAAAGGCATGTTGGGTCTTTGAAAGAGTTCAAATCATATTGATAATAATCAGTTGGGGCTCTTTTACCGAGAAGGTCTACGGTTCGAGTCCGTATAGCCCTAATATAAAGAAGAACCTTAGAAAAAAAAATCGAAGTAAAAAGAATCTTCTTGAAACAAGACATATACAACAAGAACCAAACGAAACTAAAGGATTCGATGAAAATAAAGGGGTTTTTTCTAAAGAGTTATGGCTAACTTGACAATTAATTCCAATTCGGATTGACTAATTCGATATATTTTCTACATTAATGGGAGTACGTTTATGTTTTTGCTTTACGAATATGATATTTTCTGGGCGTTTCTGATAATATCAAGTTGTATTCCTATTTTTGCATTTTTAATTTCCGGAGTTTTAGCCCCGATTAGCAAAGGACCAGAAAAACTTTCTAGTTATGAATCGGGAATAGAACCAATGGGGGATGCTTGGTTACAATTTAGAATCTGTTATTATATGTTTGGTTTAGTTTTTGTTGTTTTTGATGTTGAAACGGTTTTTCTTTATCCATGGGCTATGAGTTTCGATGTATTGGGGGTATCTATTTTTATAGAAGCTTTAATTTTCGTACTAATACTAATTATTGGTTCAATTTATGCATGGCGAAAAGGAGCTTTGGAATGGTCTTAGCTGTTGAATATTCATCCAACAATAAAAAAAATGGAGATAATTATGAATCCCATTATAGAGTTTCCTTTATTTGATCGAACAACCCAAAATTCAGTCATTTTAACTACATCAAGTGATCTTTCAAATTGGTCAAGACTCTCCAGTTTATGGCCGCTTCTTTATGGTACCAGTTGTTGTTTTATTGAATTTGCTTCATTAATAGGCTCACGATTTGACTTTGATCGGTATGGACTGGTGCCAAGATCTAGTCCTAGACAGGCGGACCTAATTCTAACTGCAGGTACAGTAACAATGAAAATGGCTCCTTCTTTAGTGAGATTATATGAACAAATGCCGGAACCAAAATATGTTATTGCTATGGGAGCATGTACAATAACAGGGGGGATGTTCAGTACCGATTCTTATAGTACTGTTCGGGGGGTTGATAAGCTAATTCCAGTGGATGTTTATTTGCCGGGATGTCCGCCTAAACCGGAAGCTGTTATAGATGCTATAACAAAACTGCGTAAAAAAATATCTCGAGAAATCTATGGAGATCGACCCCCCGAACAGGAAAATCGGTGTTTTACGACCTGCCACAAGTTTTGTGTTGGACGGCGCACTCGAAATTCTAATCAAGGATTACTGTATCAACCACCATATACTTCAGAGATCCCGATCAAAACCTTTTTCAAATACAAAAGTTCAGTATCTTCGCCCGAATTTATGAATTAGACACTTTGTACAGAAAAACAAAGGACGAGTCAATCTTTATAAATTTTATCGTAAATGTATAAATATAAAATACTATTCTTCGAATACTTATACAAAAAAATGTGGGAGAGAGAAAAAAGATGCATAGCCATTTGTCTTTTTGGTTAATTAAACATGGGATACTTCATAGATCTTTGGGTTTTGATTACCAAGGAGTAGAAACTTTACAAATAAAGCCGGAGGATTGGCATTCTATTGCGGTCATTTTATATGTATATGGATACAATTATCTACGTTCTCAATGTGCTTATGATGTAGCACCGGGCGGCCTATTATCCAGTGTATATCATCTTACGAGAATAGAATATGGCATAGATCAGCCGGAAGAAGTATGTATAAAAGTATTTGCTCCAAGGGGGAGTCCTAAAATTCCGTCCGTTTTCTGGGTTTGGAAAAGTGTGGATTTTCAAGAAAGAGAATCTTATGATATGTTAGGAATCTCTTTTGATAATCATCCGCGTCTGAAACGTATCTTAATGCCCGAAAGTTGGATAGGATGGCCTTTACGCAAAGATTATATTGCTCCTAATTTTTATGAAATACAAGATGCTTATTGAATAAGCAGAAACAAATCTTCACTTCTTCAACAACGCGAGATATGCAAAGAGATAGAGATGAAGTCTATTTCATTTATTATGGATAAGATAAATAAAAAAACAATACAATTTTATAGATTCATTAAGATATTCCGATTTCAAGATACTTTTGGGGGATGAGCCCAGTCAATAGGATAAAATTCAAAGAGTTCATGATGCCGAACTCTATATTGCGCGCGTCATTTAGATGGGGCTCCATAAAATCTTATAGTAGAATATGAAAAACAGAGAGGAAGAGGAAAAAGGATTAGAAAACCAACAAATTTAGTTAGCTTTTTCGTTAGCTTTTGTAATATGTATGTTGACCCTATCAATTAATTTTTAGATATTCATACAAATTGCTCGTGTGCCAGGAACCAGATTTGAACTGGTGACACGAGGATTTTCAGTCCTCTGCTCTACCAGCTGAGCTATCCCGACCATAGATGGCGCATCATTCTCATTTTAAAAGAGGATTCGGGTCTATGTCAATTAAAAAGAAAGATGAAAGGGGTATTACAAAGTAATACTTATACTCTAGTGGATTTTTTTAGATCTTCAAAAAGAGTACTACGTAAGTTTACATATAGTAATTTCAAAAATTAATTTAAAATTTAAATTAAGGGCGTTTTATCAAAGATGTTCATTTATACGTTTTTAATATATTAAAATGAAAAAGTAGTTGGATAATAAAAAAATTTGCACTTATATCCAATTAGAATGAACGATAAACATAACGAATTTTGAACCACTAATGAACTGGGAGGATAGGCTCAATAATTAGAGGATCAAATGGGACTTTTTGGGGATAGAGGGACTTGAACCCTCACGATTTTTAAAGTCGACGGATTTTCCTCTTACTATAAATTTCATTGTTGTCGATATTGACATGTAGAATGGGACTCTATCTTTATTCTTGTCCAATGAATAGCTTTTTTCTGATTTTGATGGAAATCAATAGGATCCATGAATATTTGATCTCTTTTTTCAACTTAGAATTAATTTGATTCATTAGAGAGAGTATTTCAGTACGGATACGCTTATATGGAGCTTTGATAGAAGGATTCCTTTACTAACGCAACGCATCCAACTCCGTTTGTTAGAACAGCTTCCGTTGAGTCTCTGCACCTATCCTTTTTTTTATCGCTTGTTTTTATAACACCAGATTTGGTTCAGGATTGCCCATTTTTAATTCCAGGGTTTCTCTGAATTTGAAAGTTATCACTTGGCAGGTTTCCATACCAAGGCTCAATCCAATTAAGTCCGTAGCGTCTACCAATTTCGCCATATCCCCCTACTTACTTTGTAAGTAGGATATCATTATCCTAACTTTTTTATTTCAGTTATATTATGATTCAATATACACTCAATATATTTTATTGATTCATACATAACATATATATAGTATATTATACTCCATATATAGTATATATAGGCTTAATAGTATTATTCTAGGTATATATATTTTTTACCTAATTTTTATTATTTTTAGCGTTCAATTTTGAATACTTGAACGATCGATTCTTTTGTTTTTGTGTTAGTCCTTATCGAACGAAAAATAACTAAAAGGAATTTGAATTATTCTATATATTGAATAATTAAATATCTCTAACAAATCTAATGGCTATAACTAAAAATTCCCTTTTTAATAAAAAAACAATTTAAACTGAACGAATTTAAATAAATTCGTTTAATTTTTCGATTTTATATTTCTAGATATTTAAAATTTTAAATTGACTCCGCTAATTTATTTAAAATTATTTGTTTCAATTATGTAATAAAAATTGAACCCAATTAAAGGTTTTTTTAAATAAAATTAGATTACTAAATCTAAATATAGTATAGGAAAAACCATTAAAAAAAATCTTACTATCTAATTAAGATATCGATAATCATATATTTGATAAAAGAAAAGGATCCAATTAGAAATTAATTGTTATGTGACGAGTTAATAGCGAAAATTCCTGTATTTTACTAAACTCCTGTATGTATACAATTTATATTATGTAAGCCCACTTAGCTCAGAGGTTAGAGCATCGCATTTGTAATGCGATGGTCATCGGTTCGACTCCGATAGCGGGCTTTTCTCCATCTGTTTGATTTTTTTCATAGTGGAAAATGTGAAATCAAATAAATTGAGAAGGCTTCTTATACTTTTACCAAATGGCACCCTTGTAGTATCTCCTAAGAAATTATAATAAAAAAAGAATTGAAGGAGTTTTTTCTATGTCCACTAAATCAATCAAGAAAAGAGCCTTTACTTTTTTTGATGTTTATATTCTTATTAGAATAATTTCTATTAATATGATAAAAAAATATGTTTTAAGAGTTTTTAGTATTTACTCGCTTTATATTATTTAATCTAAATACGATAAATTAGATATATAATCTATTAAGGCCAGGATATTAAGAGAATTCATCTAATTATTCTTTCTAGTATAATATTTCAATAAATTTTTATCAATTTTTTATTGAATTTACATTTTATGTTGTATTTTTCTTTTTTTATATTTATTCTTTAGTTTAATTTCATATTTCATTTCGGTTTATGCAACTTCATAAGGAGTCTTTATGTCGCGTTACAGAGGACCACGTTTCAAAAAAATACGTCGTCTGGGTGCTTTACCGGGACTAACAACTAAAAAGCCTAGAACAGGAAACGATTTTAGAAACCAATTACGCCCCGGTAAAAAATCTCAATATCGTATTCGTTTAGAAGAAAAACAAAAATTACGCTTTCATTATGGTCTTACAGAACAACAATTACTTAAATACGTTCATATCGCCGGAAAAGCAAAAGGGTCCACAGGTCAAGTTTTACTACAATTGCTTGAAATGCGGTTGGATAACATCCTTTTTAGATTAGGTCTAACTTCGACTATTCCTCAAGCCCGCCAATTGGTTAACCATAGACATATTTTAGTTAATGGTGGTATAGTAGATATACCAAGTTATCGCTGCAAACCCCGCGATATTATTATCGTGAGAGATAAACAAAAATCTAAGTCTCTGGTTCAAAAGTATATTGATTCATCCTCCCGTGAGGAATTGCCAAAACATTTGACCCTTCACCCATTTCAATATAAAGGATCGGTCAATGAAATACTAGATAGTAAATGGGTCGGTTTGAAAATAAATGAATTGCTGGTTGTAGAATATTATTCTCGTCAGACTTAAATCTAACTAAAATAAGAAAAATTTGGACAATTTTACCCCCCCTTTACACCCATATAAAGAGTAAGGGGTTTTTTCCGAGGATTTTTCCTGTTCATGTCTCGTATCATAGATTGATAGGGAGGTTTTAATTCCTTGTCCATTCTTTCTAGTATTTAAAATATTATAGCAATTGGGATTAGGAATAGCGAAAATATATCCAAGAAAGCCCTAACTGTTGCAATAATTAATCGTGTATTTTATTTGAGATATTGCGTTTAATAACATTAACGTTATTGAATTAGATGACGGGTACGGAAAGAGAGGGATTCGAACCCTCGGTAAACAAAAGCCTACATAGCATTTCCAATGCTACGCCTTGAACCACTCGGCCATCTCTCCTACATAATGATAAAGTTGCTAATAAATCGAAAAAATAGTTTTGGTTTTTGGATAAAAGCATACACTTTATTTTAACTAAAAAAAGGGAAAATACTTTTTAAAATCTTAGTCGAGACTAGGTAAATTAGATAATTAATCGTGTAGACAAATTGTAAAAAAAAAACATTTATTCATGTCATGTTTACGAAGATGGGACTCCTTATTTTATTTTTTAAAAATTGTCTACCGGATTAAATAAATTAGTTGGACCCACTTCACCGATTGCTCATTTTTTTATACTATTTTTAATGGCGCTTTTTAGATCATTTTTTAGTTTAGACCTTTATTCTATTTTATTTTCATCCATGATAGAGCAATTATTCAACTCTTTTTCCTCTTTGGATCATAATTTACTCAAAACTTCTTGAATTTTCCTACAGCTTCAAATAAATTCGGTAATTTTTCAACTTTGATGCAATCTAAAAATTTTCCAATATTTTTAATACAACTATATTTTCATTTCAATGAAATCTAACCGTTCTCAATATTTATTAGTTTTTATGGATTCCTGCAAAAAAGAATTTGAGTTTGAGTAGAAGTTTAATTTTACTGAGTCTGGTTTTATGTTATTTTGTATTGGAAAATTCCTTTAATTGTGGGATTATTTTCTCACGAAGGGAATTAGAATAAATTATAGCATGAATTTCTGCCTATGTCTAGATCTGGAATAACTGGAAATTTTATTGATAAGACCTTCTCTATTGTAGCCAATATATTATTACGAATAATTCCGACAACTTCGGGGGAGAAGGAGGCATTCGCTTATTACAGAGATGGTGCGATTTGATTCTTTTTTTTTAGTTATTTTCTACTTTATCTTTAATTTTTAGAATTAAATTTATTTATATTTTTTAATGTTCTTAGGAGAAAGTAGCATGATACTTATTCGGGATATAAAAAAATTATTTGAAATAAATCTACGCTTGTTGAAGGTGAAGTTTGTAAATAAATCAAGCCCTTCTGTCGTGTATCCCCGATTAATGCAACCTCAAATGCTTTAATTGTTGATTATAAGTATTGAGCGAAAGGTTACACCTATGCTTGTGTTAGGTCAAACCTCCTCCACTAGTACTAATAGGAGGCATAGAGGAAGAGGCACTACTTTTTGGAATCAACAACAGGAAAACTTTGTTATAAATTAGACTTTTTCCTTATGAGGATCAGGACTCGCAAGAATGGTTGGGACAACAAACACCCATCTCGTTCGTGTTTGGATACCCGTATAACCATAGAAAACTGTTGAAGTGACTAATTCCTGAAAATTACGCGGCATTTAGACAAAAAAATTGCAGGAGTCACCCCTTTTTTATCTAGTATCAACAGATTTGATGTTGAGGAAAAATCTTTTACAAAAAGGTTGGTTAGAGATTTCTTGTAAAAACACCAGCCCCACTTAGTTTATAATGAGAAAATTTCAATCTTTTTTTATTCCATGTATTAGTTTCATTATGTACATAAAGGAGGAGCCGTATGAGATGAAAATCTCATGTACGGTTCTGAAACGGAGATTTTTTGAATCGAATGACGACCGTAACGGATGTCGGCCCAATCCGAAGGAAATTATGCGGAAGCTTTACAGAATTATTATGAAGCTATGCGACTAGAAATTGATCCCTATGACCGAAGTTATATACTTTATAACATAGGCCTTATCCACACAAGAAACGGAGACCATACAAAAGCTTTGGAATATTATTTTCGTGCACTAGAGCGAAACCCTTTCTTACCACAAGCCTTTAATAATATGGCCGTGATCTGTCATTACGTGCGACTATCTCCACTATAGAAATAAAAAAGGAAAAAGAACATAAAAATACTAGAAAAACCAAATATAGGCTTTCTACATATGTATCGTCCACAACAACGATTTTTATCAGCTGTAGCAACCAAATTAACTTCATAAAATTTTAAGAAGAAATAGGAATGCCTAGATACTTTTATTCGATGGATAAAGGATCTAATTGATAGAGGAAGCGCCGTAAAGATCAATTCGCGAGGTTTTGGGACAATATAATAAAAAACCTGCTTATTTATGTCTATGTCATGATATGAAATAAAAGTTAGGAATCCACTTCTGTAATAGAGTGGATCCCCTAAGGTATTGAGCAGCGGTGTAGCATCAGATCCCAAAGATAGTAAGCCCTTCTTATAAAAGAAAGTCTTTTTCACGGATTCTATAATAAATATCGTTATATATTAAACCGAGATAGTTACCTTTTTAGAAAACTCTACTGATGGCGGAAATGCCTCTACTTTAATAAAGGCGGGAGAAAAGATAAAACTGAGTAAATTAGTAATCAAAATTCCAGTTTGAAACTCATAACTTCTTGTTCTTTTGGTATAAAAAATGTGATGGATCCACGAGAAATCTCATTTAATTATATTTAATTATATTTAATTATATATGGTAGATTCAAAAAACGTACACCAAAAGAGCTTGACCGTTGAGCCGTATGAGGTCGGAAACTCTCAAGTACGGTTCTAAGGGAAGGAATTTACCCCCTATTCCGACCGGGGAGAACAGGCCATTCGACAAGGAGATTCTGAAATTGCGGAGGCTTGGTTCGCTCAAGCTGCCGAATATTGGAAACAAGCTCTAGCGCTTACTCCGGGTAATTATATTGAAGCGCAAAATTGGTTGAAGATCACAAGGCGTTTCGAATAAGAACGCCTTTTTAATTTATTCGAATTTATTAATTGCTTTAATTACTATATATTAAATAATATTATTTAGTTTTTGGTATGATCCTACATTTTAAATATAATTAATTATTTGTTGTATCTATCAGTCAAAGAAAAGGATTGGTTCTATAGGAGGAACCAATCACAAAATCTCATTATATCCCTTCTAAAATTGTTGTATTTCATCTGATATTTTGTAGGGATAAATAACATACAGATAAAACATAGACTATATTTTTCTTTTCGGCTATTAAAAAAAAAAGACTGCTATAAAATTATTTGGATATTCTTAGTAATGACTGTTCACGCCGTTTAGAATAGATAAATAGTAATATGTTCTACGTAAGACATATAATAGCTCTCTTTAGGAACTTAAAAGTAGGATTATGAATACACTACAGTAGGATTAGGTTACCAAAAAAATTTGCATCCAGTTTTATAAGATTAATAAAGGTCCGTTAAGCGCCTCACGGCTATGTCATAATAGATACGAACACTTGCCCCGGATCGATCAGAATTGCTCTAGTGAATAACTAAAGAAAAGAGATATATGGGAGATAGAAGCTAAAAAACTAAGGCTAAACATCTTTCATAGGCTCACTAATTACTTAACTATTGGCGGGTTTCTTTGTATATGTTGTCCGGAAAG
>Ga0114940_10000060_pt1:32500-35000 | contig 69596 bp, 52 predicted proteins | sample ColdCreekSource_FD_87195 | JGI IMG/M metagenome (GOLD analysis project Ga0114940, IMG submission 87195) | Groundwater microbial communities from Cold Creek, Nevada to study Microbial Dark Matter (Phase II) - Cold Creek Source | ecosystem: Environmental > Aquatic > Deep subsurface >...
AAGGAAACTTTGAAGCGTGGGTACAGGACCCTTTACATGTAAGGCCCATTGCTCATGCAATTTGGGATCCTCATTTTGGCCAACCGGCTGTGGAAGCCTTTACTCGGGGGGGCGCTCTTGGACCAGTGAATATCGCTTATTCTGGTGTTTATCAGTGGTGGTATACAATCGGTTTACGTACTAATGAAGATCTTTATAATGGATCTCTTTTTCTATTATTTCTTTCGGCCATATCTTTAATAGCGGGTTGGCTACACCTACAACCGAAATGGAAACCGAGCGTTTCCTGGTTTAAAAACGCCGAATCTCGTCTCAATCATCATTTGTCAGGACTATTCGGAGTAAGCTCCTTGGCTTGGACCGGACATTTAGTTCATGTCGCTATTCCTGCATCCAGGGGGGAATACGTTAGATGGAATAATCTTTTAGACGTATTGCCACATCCCCAAGGATTAGGCCCACTTTTTATGGGTCAGTGGGATGTTTATGCTCAAAACCCAGATTCAAGTAGTCATTTTTTTGGTACTTCCCAAGGAGCGGGAACTGCGATTCTAACCCTTCTCGGGGGATTCCATCCACAAGCGCAAAGTTTATGGCTGACTGATATTGCTCATCATCATTTAGCTATTGCTTTTATTTTTATTATTGCTGGTCATATGTATAGAACTAATTTCGGTATTGGGCACAGTATAAAAAATCTTTTAGAGGCGCATACTCCTCCGGGGGGTCGATTGGGACGTGGACATAAAGGTCTTTATGACACAATTAATAATTCTATTCATTTTCAATTAGGTCTTGCTCTAGCCTCTTTAGGGGTTATTACTTCCTTGGTTGCTCAACACATGTACTCTTTACCCGCTTATGCATTCATAGCACAAGATTTTACTACTCAAGCTGCTTTATATACTCATCACCAATACATTGCAGGATTCATCATGACAGGAGCCTTCGCTCATGGAGCTATATTTTTTATTAGAGATTACAATCCGGAACAAAATGAGGATAATGTATTGGCAAGAATGTTAGACCATAAAGAAGCTATCATCTCGCATTTAAGTTGGGCCAGCCTGTTTCTCGGGTTCCATACTTTGGGAATTTATGTTCATAATGATGTCATGCTTGCTTTTGGTACTCCAGAAAAACAAATCTTGATTGAACCTATATTTGCCCAATGGATACAATCCGCTCATGGTAAAACTTCATATGGGTTCGATGTACTTTTATCTTCAACGAAAGGTCCCGCGTTCAATGCCGGTCGAAGCATATGGTTGCCGGGTTGGTTAAATGCTATTAATGAAAATAGTAATTCGCTATTCTTAACAATAGGACCCGGCGATTTCTTGGTTCATCATGCTATTGCTTTAGGTTTACATACAACTACATTGATCTTAGTAAAGGGGGCTTTAGATGCACGTGGTTCCAAGTTAATGCCAGATAAAAAGGATTTTGGTTATAGCTTTCCTTGCGATGGTCCGGGACGAGGCGGTACTTGTGATATTTCGGCTTGGGACGCCTTTTATTTGGCGGTTTTTTGGATGTTAAATACCATAGGATGGGTTACTTTTTATTGGCATTGGAAGCACATCACATTATGGCAGGGTAACGTTTCACAGTTTAATGAGTCTTCCACTTATTTGATGGGATGGTTAAGAGATTATCTATGGTTAAACTCTTCACAACTTATCAACGGATATAACCCCTTCGGTATGAATAGTTTATCGGTCTGGGCATGGATGTTCTTATTTGGACATCTTGTTTGGGCTACTGGATTTATGTTCTTAATATCCTGGCGTGGATATTGGCAGGAATTGATTGAAACTTTAGCCTGGGCTCATGAACGAACACCTTTGGCTAATTTGATTCGATGGAGAGATAAACCGGTGGCTCTTTCTATTGTTCAAGCAAGATTGGTCGGGTTAGCCCACTTTTCTGTAGGTTATATATTCACTTATGCGGCTTTCTTGATTGCTTCTACATCAGGAAAATTTGGTTGAGTCCATATTTTATGTGTTGTAGCCTCGAAAATAGAATTTATTTTGATTAAGAAGGGGCACGTCTTTTATTTCTACACCTAGGATCCGACTTATATTGTATCATTGATACTAACAGGAATTGAACCATTAATGGCAAGAAAAAGTTTGATTCAGAGGGAGAAGAAGAGGGGAAAATTAGAACATAAATATCATTTGAGTCGCAGATCCTCAAAAAAAGAAATAAACAAAGCTCAATCTTTGAGTGAGAAATGGGAAATTCATGGAAAATTACAGTCCCTACCACGTAATAGTGCACCTACACGCCTGCGTCAACGTTGTTTTTCAACCGGAAGGCCGAGAGCAAACTATAGAGATTTTGGGCTAACCGGGTACATACTTCGTGAAATGGTTCATGCCTGTTTTTTACCCGGAGCAACAAGATCGAGTTGGTAAGGATTAAAATATCTTTTAATTTTTTATAGGATCATTGATCATAGAGGCCCCCTTTACCATTCTGTATAAATGGG
>Ga0114940_10000060_pt1:40000-57500 | contig 69596 bp, 52 predicted proteins | sample ColdCreekSource_FD_87195 | JGI IMG/M metagenome (GOLD analysis project Ga0114940, IMG submission 87195) | Groundwater microbial communities from Cold Creek, Nevada to study Microbial Dark Matter (Phase II) - Cold Creek Source | ecosystem: Environmental > Aquatic > Deep subsurface >...
TTTTTATTACAAATAAAAAAAATTATATTATCCCTTCAAATATGAATGCTACCGTGGTAATTTTATGAAAAACCAAAGCCCCTTATCGGATTTGAACCGATGACTTACGCCTTACCATGGCGTTACTCTACCACTGAGTTAAAAGGGCATGATTGAATCTATTTTTCAATAGATCGCTATGTATTTAGTGTATATACATATTATATATATATATAGATCTTATACGTTGTAATATCTTTTTCTCTTTTAAACGTATAGTGGTTCATTCAGAGACTCTAAATTAGAGTTATATAATTTAGTTTTAGTTATTAGGGTATACTTTTGAGTATAAGTAAAAGGGTTCTTTTTTAATTTCAAAAATATCAATGCAAAGTACTTTTTTCAAGCCGGACCCTAATTCCCATCATAACAAAATAAATTTGATTAATATATGTACTATTAATTCAACCTAAATATAAAAGATTTCCTCGAATGATTAATAAAGTGATTATGCTTGTTCTCCAAATTCTTAGAGAAAAAATTCAAATAGAATTTTTTATGGAATTATATAATATAGATTTAGACTGAACGACTGAGGAATAAAAAAAATTATATATAATTGTGACAGATCTAAAGATCTTTCAGATTGATTCATATGATTTCATTATATTGACAATTTCAAAAAACTGATCATACTATGATCATAGTATGATGGCGGTTGTGAAAGTATGCCCCCATCGTCTAGCGGTTCAGGACATCTCTCTTTCAAGGAGGCAGCGGGGATTCGACTTCCCCTGGGGGTAGGGTACTACGAAAGGAAGTTGATCGTGGATTATCACTAAGCCTGGATTGATTTTTACCGGGTCGATGCCCGAGTGGTTAATGGGGACGGACTGTAAATTCGTTGGCAATATGTCTACGCTGGTTCAAATCCAGCTCGGCCCAATAATTCGCGGATCCACCATGAAATGATAGAACCTATGTGTTGGTCTTCAAAAATGCGCGATCTCAATAGAAAAAACGTAAAATTTTTAGATCTGGATAGTGCTATATTTTATCTTTACCAATATCACTATTTTTTTTTTCTGACAAGTTTTGGTCTTGATAATGATCTAGATTAATATCTTAAGATCCGTAAGTCTAAAGTCTAAGGAAAAGAGGAAATAAAAAAATAACTTTTTATTTGAAAGATTCACTATCCAATTTATTTGGAAATAATGAACAGATTATTAATTATCCATGCTGGTCTTGCTAAATAACATATTGGAAAGCATTTGAGTAAAATCATACGAATATGTGTATTATACACTTTATTCTATTATTTCCTTGGGATTGTAGTTCAATTGGTCAGAGCACCGCCCTGTCAAGGCGGAAGCTACGGGTTCGAGCCCCGTCAGTCCCGATGGAGCCAAATCCACGAAAAGAAAGAACGAAAACTTTAAATAAAAATAAAGTTAAAGGTGTTTTTGATTTTATCAGGAATTTACGTTAGAATTCAGTATGGTATGGATAAAAGATCTTTCCGTGTTTATGCTATTCAATTCTTGACGATGAATCAATTTGTCAGATATTCTTATTCATGATATTGATCCAATTCAATTACATCGAGTGTATATTCATCCGATTGAATTAACAGCCAAAAGATTTATCATCTCTATGGGATTAAATCCCGAGTTATTGCGAATTAAATAAAAAAATTATGGAAGTAAATATTCTCGCATTTATTGCTACTGCACTGTTCATTTTAGTCCCTACTGCTTTTTTACTTATAATATACGTAAAAACAGTAAGTCAAAGTGATTAACTTTAATTAAAACTTAAACTTGTTACTTTTTAGTTCTTATCAATGATTGCAGCGAAGAAATAAAAAAAGGGTATAAGTTTCGTGGTTTAATTATTGACCTATACCCCTCAGTATTCTATGAAAGCAGCAATCTATGAGATACTAGATAGTATGGTAGAACGTTTTTTTTACCATATTATCTAGTATTGTTATTGTACTATAACAAGTTAAGTGTTTGAAGATACAGGTTAGTTTAATATCTATCAATCGACACTATTATCTTCATATATATCAAATTTATGTTTGAGTTGATTAAAATCATTCTGAAATAATCCTAAATAAAATTTTTACCCTTCCTATTCTATTTCTTATTTTTTTTTATGAATTCTGATATCCAGTGAAAGAACGATTGAAATCAATGAAGGAATAAAAGTAAAATTTAAAATAACGTATTTGGAGAACAGAATGGTCTAAAAAAAAAGTAATCCTGTTTTATTCCCAAACTTAATTATTTGTACTTCTAGAGTCCACTTCTTCCCCATACTACGAGTGAAAGGGAAAATGTAAAGACTACCATTAAAGCAGCCCAAGCGAGACTTACTATATCCATGTGAGTTGTGTCCTCGATCTCTTTAAATTAATAATTGTTCACTAATAATAGTAGAATTTCTACCGCATAGTCAAAGGGGGGGGGTTGATCAAACACTATTGATCAACGAATCCAAATAGAATTAATACAGTTCTTTTTTTTAGAAAATTTATAGGAAAACAGTAAGCACAAGCAAAATAAGCATAAACAGCCGTTGAAGGAGTAGAAGTAACAAAAAAGGAATGTTAAGAACATGTCATAATAATAAGACCCATTCTTTACTTTTGTGTCTTTTCATTAAGTCAAAAAACTATATTATAGAATCAAGATAGATCATTATATATGACCTATCGCTGTTTTATTTCTTTTTGATTTAAATCTTACCATCTTCGATTTTCCCTATGAACCACTTGAGTACGTATTATTATGTTCTTGAATAGAGGTTAAAGTCAAAATTTATTTTTAATTTATATATACTAAATAAAAACTAAATTGATTGCATGCCAGAGTACTTATAAAGTTTCATGAGTCTGTATACAAAGTATCTATCTTCCACCCTTTGCACAACTAACAATTGAATTTTTCCTATCCAATCTAAGACTTCGCCGGTAGACACTACATTAGTAGTCTAATGGGCTATCATACAACGTTTTTTTTTCACGACTCTAATCTTAAACTTTAATTGAAGGCATTTTATAGACCATAACTCCCCAGATACTTAGAATCTAGCAAGTATCCAGAGTTTTTTCCTAAACTTGCTGCGGAACATAGCAAATTATCAAAACAGAATAAGGGATTTTGATTCTTTTGGTTATCAGGCGACACCCGGATTTGAACTGGGGAAAAAGGATTTGCAGTCCCCCGCCTTACCGCTCGGCCATGCCGCCAAAACGATCTAAAATAAATGACAAAATTTCCTCTTGTGCTTTTTTATTGTATTTTGGATCCTTTTTTCTTTAATCCCTTTCTTAAAAAAAAATTAATTATTCTTTATTCCTTCTATTGAAAAATAAATAAAGTTTTCAGTTACAAAACCAAAAAATTAGCACAAATTTGAACCGTTAACTATTGATTGGAAATTCATGAACAATTTTTAGATTTCCATCTAAAACTGTATTTTCGTTATGATTACTTAATCATATAAGTACTGATAGGGAGTTAAAGAAACGCGTATGAATTTCAATTATAAGAGCTATTAAATTATAAGAGCTATTATAGGTATATGTAAACCCCATAATTTACATTATTACACAGATATTATCTGATCAAGTATCTTATCGGGATCCCCATGTTTATATGGAATTTAAATGAAATTCTCGTACTTCACTTTTTACAATTTTTCTTGAATAGCTTGAATAAAGAGAAATCTTGATAAAACATGGCCGTTGCTGTTCCGAATAAAACTGTAATATAATAAAAAAAGAGGGGCATATATGCTGTAATAATCCCTGTGCATTCTTAATAAAAAGAACCCCCTTTTTTTTTACTTATACATTTTAACAGTTACATATTCTATGAATTCGAGTAAAAAAAGATTCTCTCTTTTTTGCTCATTCTTTTTTGAACAATTGAATCCAGGAATAAGTACTAAAAAATAAATTATAGATTCTCTTTTTTACGATTATTTTGTCTTTATCTCATTGAACAGATCAAATATTGAATAGAGTTACATTTAAAGTATTCTATTGGATTGGAATACGGAATATCATAATAATGGTAGAAATTCACTCAGTTTTTGTTTTGATATTATATACAAAGCACCCTAAATCTCAGTGGAACGACCCCTTTCTGTTTGTATTTGGTGCAAATTCCTATACGTAAAATTTCATGTGATTTAGTAAACAAAAAAGAAATTCCTTCATTGCTATATTGATCCAGATTATTTGATGAAAAATAAGCAAAAGGGGGGGGGGGGTTAAAAAATGCTTGGGAGTGGAAATGAAGAAATGTCTACAATACCCGGATTTAATGAGATACAATTTGAAGGGTTTTCTAGGTTTATTAATCGAGGCTTAACAGAAGAATTTTATAAGTTTCCAAAAATTGAAGATACAGATCAAGAACTTGAATTTCAATTATTTGTGGAAACCTATCAATTGGTAGAACCCTTAATAACGGAAAAAGACGCTCTATATGAATCACTCACATATTCTTCTGAATTATATGTATCCGCGGGATTAATTTGGAAAACCTGTAGGGATATGCAAGAACAAACTATTTTTATTGGAAACATTCCTTTAATGAATTCCCTGGGTACTTCTATAATAAATGGAATATACAGAATTGTTATCAATCAAATATTGCAAAGCCCTGGTATCTATTACCGGTCAGAATTGGACCATAATGGAATTTCAGTCTATACCGGCACCATAATATCAGATTGGGGGGGAAGATTAGAATTAGAGATTGATAGAAAAGCAAGGATATGGGCTCGTGTGAGTAGGAAACAGAAAATATCTATTCTAGTTCTATCATCGGCTATGGGCTCGAGTCTAAGAGAAACTCTCGAGAATGTTTTTTACCCTGAAATTTTCTTGTATTTTTTGAATGATAAGGAGAAAAAAATTTTTAAGTCAAAGGAAAATGCCATTTTAGAATTTTATCAACAATTTGCTTGTATAGGAGGAGATCCAGTATTTTCTGAATCCTTGTGCAAGGAATTACAAAAGAAATTTTTTCAACAAAGGTGTGAATTAGGAAGAATAGGTCGGCGAAATATGAATCGTAGACTGAATCTTGATATACCTCCGAAGAATACATTTTTGTTACCGCGAGATATATTAGCAGCCACGGATCGTTTGATTGGAATGAAGTTTGGAATGGGTATACTTGATGATATGAATCATTTGAAAAATAAACGTATTCGTTCTGTAGCGGATCTCTTACAAGATCAATTCGGATTGGCCCTGGTTCGTTTAGAAAATATGGTTAGAGGAACTATGTGTGGAGCAATTAGACATAAATTGATACCGATTCCCCAGAATTTAGTAACTTCAACTACATTAACAAGTACTTATGAATCGTTTTTCGGATTACATCCATTATCTCAAGTTTTGGATCGAACTAATCCATTGACACAAATAGTTCATGGGAGAAAGGTGAGTTTTCTGGGTCCTGGAGGATTAACCGGGCGAACTGCTAGTTTCCGGATACGAGATATCCATCCTAGTCACTATGGCCGCATTTGCCCTATTGATACGTCCGAAGGAATCAATGTTGGACTTATAGGATCCTTAGCAATTCATGCGAGGATTGGTCATTGGGGGGCTTTACAAAGCCCCTTTTATGAAATCTCTGAGAGATCAAAAAAAGTACGAATGCTTTACTTATCGCCAAATAAAGATGAATACTATATGGTATCAACAGGAAATTCTTTGGCACTGAATCGAGGGAGTCAAGAAGAACAGATTGTTCCGGCGCGATACCGTCAAGAATTCCTCACTATTGAGTGGGAGCAAGTTCATTTTCGAAGTATTTTTACACTCCAATATTTTTCTCTTGGAGCTTCCCTAATTCCCTTTATCGAACACAATGATGCGAATCGTGCGTTAATGAGTTCTAATATGCAACGTCAAGCAGTTCCGCTTTCTCGATCGGAAAAGTGCATTGTTGGAACTGGATTAGAAGGCCAAGTGGCTCTCGATTCCGGGGTTCCCGCTATAGCCGAAAATGAGGGAAAGATCCTGTATACCGATACTGACAAGATTATTTTGTCGGGTAATAGGAATACATTAAGTATTCCTTTAGTTACATATCAACGTTCCAACAAAAATACTTGTATGCATCAAAAACCCCAAGTTGTGCGAGGTAAATGTATTAAAAGGGGCCATATTTTAGCAGATGGTGCTGCTACAATTGGTGGCGAACTCGCTTTGGGAAAAAATCTATTAGTAGCTTATATGCCGTGGGAAGGTTACAATTCTGAGGATGCAGTACTCATTAATGAGCGTCTAGTATATGAGGAAATTTATACTTCTTTTCACATACGGCAATATGAGATTCGAACTCATGTGACAAGCCAAGGGCCTGAAAGAATCACTAAAGAAATACCGCATCTAGAGGCGCATTTACTCCGAAATTTAGATAAAAACGGGATTGTGATGTTAGGGTCTTGGGTGGAGACGGGCGATATTTTAGTAGGTAAATTAACCCCTCAGATGTCGAAAGAATCCTCGTATGCTCCAGAAGATAGATTATTACGAGCCATACTTGGTATTCAGCTATCCACTTCAAAAGAAACTTCTCTAAAACTACCTGTAGGTGGTGGTATAGGTCGAGTTATTGATGTGAGATGGATCCAGAAAAGGAGGGGTTCTAGTTATAATCCAGAAATAATTCGTGTATATATTTCACAAAAACGTGAAATAAAAGTGGGTGATAAAGTAGCTGGACGTCACGGAAATAAGGGTATAGTTTCAAAAATTTTTCCTAGACAAGATATGCCTTATTTGCAAGATGGAAGACCTGTTGATATGGTCTTCAATCCATTAGGAGTACCTTCACGAATGAATGTAGGACAGATCTTTGAATGTTCACTAGGGTTAGCGGGGGGATTGCTAGATAGACATTATCGAATAGCACCTTTTGATGAGAGATATGAACAAGAGGCTTCGAGAAAACTAGTCTTTTCTGAATTATATGAAGCCAGTAAACAAACAGCAAATCCATGGGTATTTGAACCCGAGTATCCGGGAAAAAGCATAATTTTTGATGGAAGAACAGGGGATCCTTTTGAGCAACCTGTTATAATAGGAAAGCCTTATATTTTGAAATTAATTCATCAAGTTGAGGATAAAATACACGGGCGTTGCGGCGGACATTATGCACTTGTTACACAACAACCCCTTCGAGGAAGGGCCAAGCAAGGGGGACAGCGGGTAGGAGAAATGGAAGTTTGGGCTTTAGAGGGATTTGGTGTGGCTCATATTTTACAAGAGATGCTTACTTATAAATCCGATCATATTAGAGCTCGGCAAGAAGTACTTAGTACTACGATTATTGGGGGCCCAATACTTAAACCTGAGGATGCTCCCGAATCTTTTCGATTGCTTGTTCGAGAACTACGATCTTTGGCTCTGGAATTGAATCATTTCCTTGTATCTGAGAAGAACTTCCAGATTAATAGGAAGGACGTTTAATTGAAATGAATCAGAATTTTTCTTCTATGTATGATCGATCGGTATAAACATCAACAACTTCAAATTGGATCAGTTTCTCCTCAACAAATAAATGCTTGGGCCAAAAAAATCCTACCTAATGGAGAAATAGTAGGAGAGGTGACAAAACCCTACACTTTTCATTACAAAACCAATAAACCCGAAAAAGATGGATTATTTTGTGAAAGAATCTTTGGGCCTACAAAAAGCGGAATTTGTGCTTGTGGAAATTATCGAGTAATCAGAAATGCCAAAGAAGATCCGAAATTTTGTGAACAATGTGGAGTCGAATTTGTTGATTCGCGGATACGAAGATATCAAATGGGCTACATAAAACTGGCATGCCCAGTAACCCACGTGTGGTATTTAAAACGTCTTCCTAGTTATATCGCGAATCTTTTAGATAAGCCTCTTAAAGAATTAGAAGGCCTAGTATACTGCGATGTGTGATTTGATAAAAATTATGATTTTACAAATGCAGAACGAGAAACTGTCATCCCCATTCAATCGAACTAGGATGCCCCAGATTTGACATGTCTCTTGGTAGAATAGAAGTAACATGAAACTCAAAATTAGGAGTATGTTGAATACTCACAAGTAAAAACGGGAAGTGGTCTATGGTCAATTCAGTAACAAAGAAATAGGTTTTTTATAGTTATACCTCGTGAAAAAACTTATTTATAAGGAAAAGGAATTAAATTTTTTTATGTCTAAATAAGCAAATAGGTCATGGTTGTAGGAGTCAATCCATCGCATATCGGCTTTAAGGAAGGACATCATGACATAACCGTCGAGGTGAAGTAGAGACCTAAAAGATTGAATGGAACGATACATAGACAAGTAAATCCCTTATGAATTCTAAGTCACTTCTTTTTTACTTTTTTTATTACTATAATAAAGTAAGGGGATTCTTCATTCGAAGGGAGGTAGACTACTCAAGAATTTCACATTTGATTTCTTTTATGCACTAATTACAAATTAAATAAACAATCCAGAAAATCTAATAAAAAAACGAAGAATGAATCAATGAAATGTTTCTTGATTTTATTTGGGAACTTGAGTAAGGAGTAGATCTTTTTGCGGTTTTCTATAATTTGAAAGTGGAAACACCTTTGTATACCTACTTGAGCCGGATGAAAGGAAACTTTCACGTCCGATTTTGAAAGGGGGAGATCCTATAGGATCCTATCCAAATTTTTCTTTTGCTAGGACCATAACTAAAAAACCTACTTTCTTACGATTACGGGGTTCATTTGAATATGAAATCCAATCCTGGAAATATAGTATCCCACTTTTTTTTACTACCCAAGGCTTCGATGCATTTAGAAATCGAGAACTTTCTACTGGAGCAGGTGCTATCCGAGAACAATTAGCCGATTTGGATTTACGAATTATTATAGATTATTCGTTATTAGAATGGAAAGAATTGAGGGAAGAAGGCCCCACAGGTAATGAATGGGAGGATCGAAAAGTTGGAAGAAGACAAGATTTTTTGGTTAGACGTATAGAATTAGCTAAACATTTTATTCGAACAAATATAGAACCAGAGTGGATGGTTTTATGGCTATTACCTGTGCTTCCTCCCGAGTTGAGACCAATTATTCAGATAGATGGAGGTAAACTAATGAGTTCGGATATTAATGAACTCTATAGAAGAGTTATCTATCGTAACAATACTCTTATCGATTTATTAACAACAAGTAAATCTACGCCAGGGGAATTAGTAATGTGTCAGGAAAAATTGGTACAAGAAGCCGTGGATACACTTTTTGATAATGGAATCCGCGGACAACCAATGAGAGACGGTCATAATAAGGTTTACAAGTCTTTTTCAGATGTAATTGAAGGCAAAGAAGGAAGATTTCGAGAAACTCTACTTGGCAAACGAGTGGATTATTCGGGGCGGTCCGTCATTGTTGTAGGTCCTTCACTTTCATTACATCGATGTGGATTGCCTCGCGAAATAGCAATAGAACTTTTCCAGACATTTGTAATTCGTGGTTTAATTAGACAACATTTTGCTTCGAACATAGGAGTTGCTAAAAGTAAAATTCGGGAAAAAGAGCCAATTGTATGGGAAATACTTCAGGAAGTTATGCAAGGGCACCCCGTATTGTTGAATAGGGCCCCCACTTTGCATAGATTAGGCATACAAGCCTTCCAACCTATTTTAGTAGAGGGACATGCTATTTGGTTACATCCATTAGTTTGTAAGGGATTCAACGCCGACTTTGATGGAGACCAAATGGCGGTTCATGTACCGTTATCTTTAGAGGCTCAAACAGAGGCTCGTTTACTTATGTTTTCTCATACAAATCTTTTATCTCCGGCTATTGGGAATCCCATTTCCATACCAACTCAAGATATGCTTATTGGACTCTATGTATTAACGAGTGGGAATCGCCTAGGTATTTGTGTAAATAGGTATAATCCTTGTAATCAGAGAAAAAGACAATATAAAAATAAAGGAATCCACCCTAATCACAAAAAATATACAAAAAACTTTTTTTGTAATTCTTATGATGCAATTGGGGCTTATCGGCGGAAACTACTCCATTTAGCGAGTCCTTTGTGGCTGCGGTGGCGACTAGATCAATGCGTTATTACTTCAAGAGAAGTTCCCGTCGAAGTTCAATATGAATCTTTGGGTACCTATCATGAGATTTATGGACACTTACTAATACTAAGAAGTATAAAAAAAGAAATTTTTTGTTTATATGTTCGAACAACTGTTGGTCATATTTCTCTTTATCGAGAAATTGAAGAAGCTATACAAGGGTTTTGTCGGGCCTCCTCGGTATCCAAGCTAAGAGGTTCCATTAAATCAGTGTGAATTCGAGTCCAGTTCCTCGGGTTACACTAGGACCCTATTTCCTGAATTTCTACACGAATGAAAATCGAGAAAAGGAAGTCATTGACTCAAACCTATTGTCAAACCCCACTCATCAGAATATGGAGGTACTTATGGCAGAACAGGCCGATCTGGTCTTTCACAATAAAGCGATAGATGGAACTGCCATTAAACGACTTATTAGTAGATTAATAGATCACTTCGGAATGGCATATACATCACATATCCTGGATCAAGTAAAGACTCTGGGGTTTCGGCAAGCCACTGAGACGTCCATTTCATTAACAATTGATGATCTTTTAACAATACCTTCTAAAGGGTGGCTAGTCCAAGATGCCGAACAACAAAGTTTTATTTTGGAAAAGCATCATAATTATGGAAATGTACACGCGGTAGAAAAATTACGACAATCTATTGAGATATGGTATGCTACAAGTGAATATTTGCGACAAGAAATGAATCCTAATTTTCGGATGACAGATCCTTTTAATCCAGTCCATATGATGTCCTTTTCGGGAGCGAGGGGAAATGCATCTCAAGTGCACCAATTAGTAGGTATGAGAGGATTAATGTCGGATCCACAAGGACAAATGATTGATTTACCTATTCAAAGCAATTTACGCGAAGGTCTGTCTTTAACAGAATATATCATTTCTTGTTACGGAGCCCGCAAAGGAGTTGTAGATACAGCTGTCCGAACATCAGATGCTGGATATCTTACACGTAGACTTGTTGAAGTAGTTCAACACATTGTTGTACGTAGAAGAGACTGTGGAACCATCCAAGGAATTTCTGTAAGTCCTCGAAATGGAATCATGTTGGAAAGAATTTTTATCCAAACATTGATTGGTCGTGTATTAGCAGACGATATATATATAGGCTCACGATGTCTTGCCATTCGAAATCAAGATATTGGTATTGGACTTGTCAATCGATTCATAACTTTTCAAACAGAGCCCATCTCGATCCGAACTCCCCTTACTTGTAAGAGTACGTCTTGGATCTGCCGATTATGCTATGGTCGGAGCCTTACTCATGGTGACCTTGTCGAATTGGGGGAAGCTGTAGGTATTATTGCGGGTCAATCTATTGGGGAACCCGGTACTCAACTAACATTAAGAACGTTTCATACTGGTGGAGTATTCACAGGGGGTACTGCAAAACACGTACGAGCCCCCTCTAATGGAAAAATAAAATTCCCTGAGGATTTGGTTTATCCCATACGTACACGGCACGGGCATCCCGCTTTTCTATCTTATCTAGACTTGTATGTAACTATTGAGAGTGAGGATATTATACATAACGTGACTATTCCACCAAAAAGTTTTATTTTAGTTCAAAATGACCAATACGTAGAATCAGAACAAGTGATTGCTGAGATTCGCGCAGCAACATACACTTTTAATTTTAAAGAGAGGGTTCGAAAACATATTTATTCTAACTCAGAGGGAGAAATGCACTGGAGTACTGATGTTTATCACGCGCCCCTTTTTACATATAGTAATGTGCATCTCTTACCAAAAACAAGTAATTTATGGATAGTATCCGGAGGCTCGTACAGATCCAGTGTAGTCCCTTTTTCAATCCATAAAGATCAAGATCAAATGAATGTTCATTTTATTTCTGCCAAAGGGAAATCCATTTCTAGCTTTTCAGTAAATAATGATCAAGGGAAAGCCAAATTCCGTATTTCGGTTCTTTCTGATAAAAAAAAAAGCAGTAGTCTCGATTATTCGGAATTTAATCTAAGCGTAGATAGGGGTCGTTGTAATCTTCGATTTCCTTTTAGTCTCCACAAAAATTATGATTTATTTTTATTATCAAAAAGGCGAAGAAATAGACTCATCATTCCATTCCAATGGATTCAAGAACGAGAAAAAGAACAACAGCCTCGTTCTAGTATTTCAATTGAAATACCGATAAATGGTATTTTTCGGAGAAATAGTATTCTTTCTTATTTTGATGATCTTCAATATAGAAGAAAGAGTTCGGGAATTACTAAATATGGGGCTATAGGCGTGCATTCAATCCTCAAAAAAGAGGATCTAATTGAGTATGCAGAAGTCAAAGAACTTAAGTCAAAATACCAAACTAAAGTAGATCGATTTTTTTTCATTCCCGAAGAGGTGCATATTATACCCGAATCTTGTTCCATAATGGTACGAAATAATAGTATTATTGGAGTAGATACACGAATCGCGTTAAATACAAGAAGCCAAGTCGGCGGATTGGTCCGCATGGAGAAAAAAATAAAAAAGATTGAACTTAAAATTTTTTCTGGAGATATACATTTTCCTGTAGAGGTGGATACGATATTCCGACACAGTGGCATCTTGGTACCGCCCGGAGGGGTAAAAAAAAAAATTCACGAATCAAAAAAATTGCAAAATTGGATCTATGTCCAATGGATCACACCTACGAGGAAAAAATATTTTGTTTTGGTTCGACCCGTAATCTTATATGAAATATCGGACGGTATAAATTTCGAAACACTTTTTCCCCTGGATTCATTGCAGGAAAAGGAGAATCTAAAACTTAAAGTTGTAAATTATATTCTTTATGGAAATGGCAAACCAATTTGGAGAATTTCCGGAACCAGTATTCAATTAGTTCGAACTTGTTTAGTCTTGAGCTGGGACCAAGGCAGCAAAAGTTCTTCGTTAGAAGAAGCTCACGCTTCCTTTCTTGAAGTAAGTACAACTGGTCTGATTCGAGATTTTCTAAGAATCCACTTAGTTAAACCACATATATCTTATATACGAAAAAGAAATAATCTATTAGGGCCCGAATTGATCTCGGATAATAGGTCAAATCGGATCAATCCATTTTATTCTATTTATTCCACGGAAAGGATTCAAGAATCACTTAGACAAAATCAAGGAACTATTCATACGTTCTGGAATAGAAGTAAGGAATCTAAATCTTTGATAATTTTGTCATCAGCTAATTGTTTTCAAATGTACCCATTCAACGATGTAAAACATTACAATGGGATAAAAGAATCAATTAAAAATTATGCTAGAATTCCAATTCGAAATTCTTTAGGACCTTTAGGAACAGCCTGTCAAATTATGAATTTTGATTACCTTTTAAAAACTTATAATAAGATCTCGGTAACTAAAAATTTCCAACTTGACAATTTAAAACAGACTTTTCAAGTACTTAAAAATTTTTTACTTAAATATTATTTAATGGATGAAATCGGGATAATTTTTAATTCCAATCCATGCAGTAATGTTCTTTTGAATCCATTCAAATTGAATTGGTACTTTATACATCATAATTATTGTGAAAAAAAATATACAATAAGTACCCTTGGACAGTTTTTTTGTGAAAATGTCTGTATAAACAAACACGACCCGCTCCTAAAATCGGGTCAAGTTATAATTGTTCAAATTGACTCTTTAGTAATAAGAACGGCGAAGTCTTATTTGGCCACTCCAGAAGCCACTGTTCATGGCCATTATGGGGAAATACTTTTCGAAGGAGATACATTAGTTACATTTATATATGAAAAGTCGAGATCTGGTGATATAACCCAGGGTCTTCCAAAAGTAGAACAAGTGTTAGAAGTGCGTTCGATTGATTCAATATCAATGAACCTAGAAAAGAGAGTTGAGGGTTGGAACGAGCGTATAACAAGAAGTCTTGGAATTCCTTGGATATTCTTGATTGGTGCTGAACTAACTATAGCACAAAGTCGTATCTCTTTGGTTAATAAAATCCAAAAGGTTTATCGATCCCAGGGTGTGCAGATCCATAATAGACATATAGAAATTATTGTACGTCAAATAACATCAAAGGTGTTGGTTTCTGAAGAAGGAATGTCTAATGTTTTTTTACCCGGAGAACTCATAGGATTTTTGCGCGCGGAACAAATGGGGCGAGCTTTGGAAGAAGCGATTTGTTACCGAGCTATATTATTGGGAATAACGAAAGCATCTCTCAATACTCAAAGTTTCATATCCGAAGCAAGTTTTCAAGAAACTGCTCGAGTTTTAGCAAAAGCCGCTATACGTGGTCGTATCGATTGGTTGAAAGGTCTGAAAGAGAATGTTGTTCTAGGGGGGATGATACCCGTTGGTACTGGATTCAAAGGATTTGTGCACCGTTCAAGGCAGCATAAAACCATTCCTTTTGAAACGAAAAGGAATAATTTATTTGAGCGGGAAATGAGAGATCTTTTGTTCCACCACAGAGAATTTTTTTCTTTTTGCATTTCAAAAAATGTACATGAGACATCTTTATTTTTAGGATTTAATGATTGCTAAGAGCAGAATCAGATTCATCCGGTTTGTGTTGCAGTTATTTAATTAGGTAATACTAATAATGAATCGAATAGAAAAAAGAAAAACCTGAATGGCTTGGATCATGTATCAACGGACAATCCCCGTTAGAAGAAAAGGTTCCATGGGAACAACTTTTTATTTTTAGGGTACTTCTTCTCTTTAAAGAAAAAAAGAGAAGTGTGGGGAGAAATGACAAGACGATATTGGAATATCCATTTGGAAGAAATGATGGAAGCGGGAATTCATTTTGGTCATGGTACTAGGAAATGGAATCCTAAAATGTCACCTTATATCTCTGCAAAGCGTAAAGGTATTCATATTATAAATATTACTAGAACGGCTCGATTTTTATCGGAAGCTTGTTATTTAGTCTTTGATGCAGCAAGTAGGGGAAAACAATTTTTAATTGTTGGGACCAAAAATAAAGCAGCGGATTCAGTAGCACGGGCTGCAATAAAGGCTCGCTGTCATTATGTTAATAAAAAATGGCTTGGTGGTATGTTAACAAATTGGTATACTACAGAAACTAGACTTCATAAGTTCAGGGACTTGAGAACAGAACAAAAGACGGGTAGACTCTACCGTCTCCCAAAAAGAGATGCGGCTATGTTGAAGCGCCAACTATCTCACTTGCAAACATATCTGGGCGGCATTAAATATATGATAAGGTTACCCGATATTGTAATAATTATTGATCAGCAAGAAGAATATACCGCTCTTCGAGAATGCATTACTTTGGGAATTCCAACGATTTGTTTAATCGATACAAATTGCGACCCGGATCTAGCCGATATTTCAATTCCGGCGAATGATGACGCCATAGCTTCAATCCGATTAATTCTTAACAAATTAGTATTTTCTATTTGCGAAGGTCGTTCTAGCTATATACGGAATTCGTGATAATAAAATTCTATTTTGTTTAAATTATTTTTTAAACTCCATATATTTATTAAATTGGGTACGATTCCTGAATCGCACAAAAGAAATCAAAATAATTGAGTTTATTGTATAATTTGTTGATATTCAAAATATACAAAGCAGATGAATAAGTCGAAAAAGAGATGGTTGAAAAAAAATAATCCCTTTTTAAAGTTATATTTCTTTCAGAGGATACTATGAATGTTTTATTATGTTCCATCAACACACTAAAGAGGTTATATGCTGTATCCGGCGTGGAAGTAGGCCAACATTTCTATTGGCAAATAGGAGGTTTCCAAGTCCATGCCCAAGTACTTATTACTTCTTGGGTTGTAATTACTATCTTACTAGCTGCAGCCGTTATAGCTGTTCAGAATCCACAAACCATTCCTACTGATAGTCAAAATTTTTTTGAATATGTCCTTGAATTCATTCGAGACGTGAGTAAAACCCAGATTGGAGAAGAATATGGGCCATGGGTTCCATTTATTGGAACTCTGTTTCTATTTATTTTTGTTTCGAATTGGTCAGGTGCTCTTTTACCTTGGAAAATCATACAATTACCTCATGGTGAGTTAGCGGCACCCACAAATGATATCAATACTACCGTTGCTTTAGCTTTACTGACATCAGTGGCATATTTCTATGCGGGTCTTAGCAAAAAGGGATTAGATTATTTCGGTAAATACATTCAACCCACTCCAATTCTTTTACCCATTAACATCTTAGAAGATTTCACAAAACCCTTATCCCTTAGTTTTCGACTTTTCGGAAATATATTAGCCGATGAATTAGTAGTTGTTGTTCTTGTTTCTTTAGTACCGTTAGTGGTTCCTATACCTGTCATGTTTCTTGGATTATTTACCAGTGGTATTCAAGCTCTTATTTTTGCAACTTTAGCTGCGGCTTATATAGGAGAATCCATGGAAGGCCACCACTAATTTTTGACAGAGTCCTTTTTTTAGCTTAGCCTGACGCAATGTAGACGCTTAGCAAATTAAGGTAAACTTAGACTTAGAGAACATAAATATAGAAATGAGGTTAAGGTATATACAATCTAGAATAAGTAATAGTAAAACAGATATTACGATATTAAAATTAAGTAATTGTAGAATAAATAAAAGAGATCTAAAAGATCTTTTTCCTAATTGAATAGTTTGTTTACGTTATGGGGGAAGGACATGTATATGTGATACTAGCTATTAACTAAGCGGATATGAACTAAAGATATATCTAATTTGCCCTACTACATAGGTGTTAAATAGGTATTTGAATGAAAGTCCTTCTTTTTCATCGTCGTCTGCAATTTTCATTTTTAATTTAATATTGAATTGGATGAGTTTAAATCACGAAAAAGAACAAAGAATTCAAAGAACGATGCGGAAAAAATAAAGAAATATAAAAACAAAGTTTGGACAAATTTGATAAGAACTAAAAAAACGGATATAGAGGTATTTTTAATAATCCACAAATATTAGTATTTAACTTATGGTTTCTTAGTTATTTTGACTGGATAAATTTGATCCATCGGATGACTAAGTCAAAATTCATTGTTTGATTGTATCATTAACTATTTTTTTTATTTTTTTGGTGAGAGGAATTTCTCATGAATCCACTGATTTCTGCCGCTTCCGTTATTGCTGCTGGATTGGCCGTTGGACTTGCTTCTATTGGACCTGGAGTTGGTCAAGGTACTGCTGCGGGACAGGCTGTAGAAGGGATCGCGAGACAACCCGAAGCAGAGGGAAAAATACGAGGTACTTTATTGCTTAGTCTGGCTTTTATGGAAGCTTTAACAATTTATGGACTTGTTGTGGCATTAGCACTTTTATTTGCGAATCCCTTTGTTTAATCTTACAATATAGTTTTAGTTTTTTATTTCTTTGGGTTTGCTGTTGCTTGTTTAAAATTTTATTCAAATTTCATTTCTTATTC
>Ga0114940_10000060_pt1:62500-69596 | contig 69596 bp, 52 predicted proteins | sample ColdCreekSource_FD_87195 | JGI IMG/M metagenome (GOLD analysis project Ga0114940, IMG submission 87195) | Groundwater microbial communities from Cold Creek, Nevada to study Microbial Dark Matter (Phase II) - Cold Creek Source | ecosystem: Environmental > Aquatic > Deep subsurface >...
TTTCTTTTGTGCATTAGGGAGAGATGGCTGAGTGGACTAAAGCGTCGGATTGCTAATCCGTTGTACGAGTTTTTCGTACCGAGGGTTCGAATCCCTCTCTTTCCGTTTTCATTGAAAACTTTTTATTTCCTTTTTTTACTAGTTAAATTAAAAATGTTAAAGTTATAAGATCCTACTAAATAACATTTTAAAATCGAGCAAGAAAAACAAACCTTATTTCTTTTTTATTATTCACGTCCAGGATTACGTCCTGGATCATTAGATAGGAATCCGAAGATGAATAAAGAGACAAAGAATATCACTACTGTGTAAACAAATAGTTTTAGAGTAAGCATTACAGAATCTCCAAAAGTTTTTTTTAGGAAAAAAAAGAGAGTAGATCTTCCATGCGGATATTTGTATTTTAGCTTCCGTATTTTATTATATTTTAAGATATATTTTTGAAAATTGCCACCAAATTAAGAAAAAACCTCTTATACCCACAATTATACATTTTGGAAGAGGTCTTCGCTGGAAAAAGGTCATAATAATGAAGTCAAATGTGGTGTTGTGAACTTTTTATATAATAATTTCACTATTTCAATCAAGGTTTCATACTGTAAGATTTATAGGATCTTATTGATTAAGATAAATTTTTTGCAATAAAACATGAATTTGTCTAGGGCGGTAGTAAATACTATAAAAAGGTTTTTAAATAATAATATCATCGAAAACTTACAGTAGCTTGCCAAACAAAAGCTAAGAGAAAAAAGAAAAGAGGTATTACTGGCATAATATCTACGACTGGATTTAAAAAAGCATAGGCTTCGGGCAATTTGGCGGCGAAAAAACTACTTAAAAAAAGGGTAGAATTAAGACAGCTACAGGGCAAACTTAATATATTAAGCATAACAAACGTTTTGTTCTTGAGGGTAATTATATTTATTTTGATTGAGTTATTAATAAGTTGCATTATTTATAGAAGGTTAAAGAAAAAAAGTGGATATACAAAAAACCCTTCTTTGATTTTAACTTGCCCAATCAAAAATTCTTCCACTTTGATTCAAAAATCAAAAGTAAATAGAATAAATCATACTTTCATATAATATCTTAATTGAATTAGATGTAATGATCAATAAATTCCTTAGTTTAATTGTATATTTATACATAGAAAAATTATTTCAACAATCTAATTTATTTTATGGATAGTTAGACTTAAGTTGACGAACAACTAGTACCAATCTTAGTCTTTATTTGTGCCATGGGGCGTCGCCAAGTGGTAAGGCAACGGGTTTTGATCCCGGTATTCGGAGGTTCGAATCCTTCCGTCCCAGTGTGTATCTGTATACATATTCAAGATAGTTAAAAATTACTATAGGCTTACTCCATATATATCAAAAGAAATAAGAAAAACATTCGCTTTTTTTTGAATGATCCTCTGTTTATGTTTAACAGTATAATATTGAAAAATAATAATTATTTTTCTTATTTTTTATGAGTCTTCTATGAATGATATCTTATGAATGATATATTTTTTCACAAATTTAATAGAGTGCAAATAACCCGCGGATTAAATAGAATTGTTATCCATTTCTAAAATTGATAAACTCATATGAGTTCTTAGTTTAATATTCGAAGAATAACATGTGAAATTGTTGAATTTATCTTATAAATATCGAGTAAATATCCAGGTATTTGATGATGCAGATTCAAAAAAGACTTCTTTAGAATTGCAGTACTATTATATTTAATTACTAAATTAATATATCTAAATATATTAGATATTTTTCTTTTCTCAGATTTTCTTTAGTTTATATGTGTATATATATTTGTATAAAATAAAAATTAAGAATTTAGGATTACTTTGTTAAGTGGATTTTCTATATGGAAATCCAAAAGGGCCGATTCAAGTACCTCGTAAATTCAAATTTGTTGGAATTTGTAAAAACCTTTCAATCAAATAAAAAGTCTATTACACAGGAATTTACCCTTAGTAGGATTCGGTGATACAAAGAAATCACAAAAAAAGGCATGTTGCTGCCATTTTGATTAAAAGGATAAAAAATCCCCAAAGTAATGTCTAAACCCAATGATTCAAGTCAAAGAAAGATAAAGGGTTTTAAAACAGGGAAAAACTCTTGTCTCAACAACAAGAACTAGATTAAAATAAAGAGGGTGTGGCCTATTTTTATAGAGTTTTGTCTAATCTTTTCCATTTTTTATCCAGTAGAGAGTTTTCCATTTATATAATATTTCTTATTGTTCCCGGATAGTGTCATCTTTTATAACCAAAAAAGGATACTGTTCCGCGAATTCTTCAGTGGAATTCTATGAACAAAAAAGTAACAGCTTAATCCTTTCTTTTTTACTTAGATTGATATTAATTGACTAAAACGGGGTTTTTCTTTTCGATTTGGTTAATTTATTTGTAAATGCTTTAATGTTTCTATGTAACTTCTATAATGTAGTGTCAACCTAATATAAAAATAAATCTAAAATGAACCCTTAGTTTTTGATTTTAGTAAATTCACAAATTTAAAAATTTTTTTATTGTATTCTTTTCTCAATATTCCCTTTTCTATTGACAATAATGTATCAAATAAATATAATCTGAGCGTGGAGAAATTACTATATTTCTCCCCGCTATTCGGTTTATCTTTATTATGTTCAAAATTTATTCTAAATGTTTTTATGTTTGTTTTATCTTTTTTAAATTTTTTGATTGCGTCGTACTATTTTATCTCTTTTTTTATTGGGATTCCTATTGTATCTATACATGACATACTCATTTTTTGAGTTCGGGTTGCTAACTCAACGGTAGAGTACTCGGCTTTTAAGTGCGGCTAGCATCTTTTACACGTTTGTATGAAGCAAGTGATTCGTCTATACCATCGGTAGAGTTTGTAAGACCACGACTGATCTTGAAAAAAATGACTGGAAAAAACAGCATGTCGTATCAATAAATAATTCTAAGAATATTTTGTTCTTACTGTTATGGGGATAGGGCGAAATCTTGCTTAATTTAACAAGCAAAGAAATTAAAACTAAATTGAGAGTTAGGTCGACTAAATAAATGGATAGATCCTAACTATAGGTTCCAATTATAGGAAAAGAAAAAGTAACGAGCTCCTGTTCTTAATTTTTGAATGATTACCCGATCTAATTAGACGTTAAAACTATATTAGTCCTTGACGCGGGGAATGCTTTTCCCATGAGCGTATTATCAATTTGTTTTGAATCCTAACTATTAACTATCTACATTATGTAGTAGAAAAAAATGTGTATGAAGAAGGCAGTATATTGATAAAGAAATCTTTTTTAATCAAAAGAGCGATTGGATTGAAAAAATAAAGGATTTCTTACCATCTTGTTATCCGAACATAAACCTCTTGGTTGAAAAAACAGAGGATCAAGAGTCCGTTTTAGAATCGTATCTTTTTCCGAGGTATCCTATTATTATTTTTAAGATAAAACCTTGTTTTGACTCTATCGTACTATGTATCATTTGATAACCCAATGGATCCAATCCTATTTTCGGTTAAAATCAAATTTCAAATGACGAAATATCCAGGATTTTTAGAGCTAGATAGATCTGGGAAATTTCAACTCCTATACCCACTTATCTTTCGGGAGTATATGTATGCATTTGTTCGTGATCGTGGTTTAACTAGACGGAACTTTTTAAAAAATGTGAGTTCTCACAATAACTATAGTTTACTGGTTATAAAACGTTTAATTTTTCGAATGTATCAAACGAATCATTTGATTTTTTCCCATAAAGATTCTAACCAAAATCAGGTTTTTGGGTTCAATGAGAATTTGTATTATCAAATGATATCAGAGGGGTTTGTCGGCATTGTGGAAATGCCATTTGCCCTACGAGTAACATCTTCCTTACCGGTTCTAGAAGTCATAAAGTATTATAATTTACGATCAATTCAGTCAATATTTCCTTTTTTAGAGGATAAATTTACACATTTAACGTATGCTTCAGATGTACTAATACCCTATCCGATTCATCTGCAAATCTTAGTTCAAACCCTTCGATGTTGGGTAAAAGATGCCTCTTCTTTGCATTTATTAGGGCTTTTTCTTCAAGAGTATTATAATTGTAATAGTTTTTTTATTCCAAAAAAATTTCAAAATAAAAATAAATATATTTCTATTTTTTCAAAGAGTAATCCAAGATTTTTTTTGTTTCTGTATAATTCTCATGTTTGTGAATATGAATCTGTCTTACTTTTTCTCTGCAACCAATCTTCTCATTTAAGATTAACATCTTCTGGTGTCTTTTTTGAGCGAATATTTTTTTATTTAAAAATAAAGCATCCTATAGAAGAAGTGTTTCCTAATGATGGCCTATGGCTCCTTCAGGATCTTTTTATGCATTATGTTAGACATCAAGGAAAATCAAGTCTGGCTTCAACGGATACACCCCTTTTGATTAAAAAATGGAAATTGTACTTTGTCCGTTTATGGCAATGGAATTTTTATGTGTGGTCTCAACCAGGAAGGATATATATAAACCAATTATGCAAGCGTTCCCTCGGCTTTTTGGGCTATCTTTCACGTATGAGAATAAATCTTTCATTGGTACGGAGTCAAATGCTAGAAAATTCATTTATACTGGATAATGCTATGAATAAAATGGATACACTAATTCCAATTAGTGCTTTGATTGGATCGTTGGCTAAAATTAAATTTTGTAATATGTTATGGCATCCCATTAGTAAGTTGACTTGGGCGGATTCATCAGATTTTTATATTATTGAACGATTTGCGCGTATATGCAGAAATATTTTTCATTATTATAGTGGATCCTCAAAAAAAAAGACTTTGTATCAAGTAAAATATATACTTCAACTTTCTTGTTTTAAAACTTTGGCTCGTAAACACAAAAGTGCTGTACGCGTTTTTTTGAAAAGATTTGGTTCGGAATTTTTGAAAGAATTCTTTACAGGGGAAGAAGAGTTTCTTTCTTTAATTTTTCCAAAAACTTATTCTACTTTGCGAAGGTTATATAAAGGGCGAATTTGGTATTTAGATATTTTTAGCCTAAAAGGTCTGTCGGGTCAATCATGAATGGTTGGTTTTTGCAACCCTCAAAAAGGAAGTTTGTTTTAATGAAGGCGAGATAACGATAACAAAAAATTCAAATATATTTATATATTTGAAATGCTCATGTAGTAAGGGCTGATCAATAACAAAAAATTAATATATATTTATATATTTGAAATGCTCATGTAGTAAGGGCTGATCAATAGAGTTTTCAAAATCCTGTCTAGGAACAGAAGTAAATTTTAGATCTATACATAGGGAAAGCCGTGTGCAATGAAAAATGCAAGCACGGCTTGGGGGAAGATTTTTAATGTTATTAAAATTTTAAAACAAATAAATTGTCTATTCCATCCGACTAGTTCCGGGTTCGAGTCCCGGGCAACCCATTATACTTAATATATAAAAATATTCTGTATATAAATCGGAATCTATTAACGAATATAAATTATATAAATTGAGATAGATAAAGAAGAGCATAGATATATCTATGGGTGACTGGTTGACATGGGATATAAATCATGTTATACTGTTGAATAACAAGCTATCAATTATCTATATGGATCTCTTTTTATAGAGAATTTATGTGCTTGGGAGTCCCTGATGATTAATGATTAAATAAACCAAGATTTTACCATGACTGTGATTTTAGAGAGACGCGAAAGTGAAAGCATATGGGGTCGATTCTGTAACTGGATAACCAGCACTGAAAACCGACTTTACATTGGCTGGTTTGGTGTTTTGATGATCCCTACCTTATTGACCGCAACTTCTGTATTTATTATCGCTTTCATTGCTGCCCCTCCGGTAGATATTGATGGTATTCGTGAACCTGTTTCTGGCTCTCTGCTTTATGGAAACAATATTATTTCCGGTGCCATTATTCCTACTTCTGCAGCTATAGGTTTGCACTTTTACCCAATCTGGGAAGCGGCTTCCGTTGATGAATGGTTATACAATGGTGGTCCTTATGAGCTAATTGTTCTACACTTCTTACTTGGTGTAGCTTGTTATATGGGTCGTGAGTGGGAACTTAGTTTCCGTCTGGGTATGCGCCCTTGGATTGCTGTTGCATATTCAGCTCCTGTTGCGGCAGCTACTGCTGTTTTCTTGATCTACCCAATTGGTCAAGGAAGTTTTTCTGACGGTATGCCTCTAGGAATCTCTGGTACTTTCAATTTCATGATTGTATTCCAAGCTGAGCACAATATCCTTATGCACCCATTTCATATGTTAGGTGTAGCTGGGGTATTCGGCGGCTCTTTATTCAGTGCTATGCATGGTTCCTTGGTAACTTCTAGTTTGATCAGGGAAACCACTGAAAATGAATCTGCTAATGAAGGTTACAGATTCGGTCAAGAGGAAGAAACCTATAATATTGTAGCCGCTCATGGTTACTTTGGTAGATTGATCTTCCAATATGCTAGTTTCAACAATTCTCGTTCGTTACACTTTTTCTTAGCTGCTTGGCCTGTAGTAGGTATTTGGTTTACCGCTTTAGGTATAAGCACTATGGCTTTCAACTTAAATGGTTTCAATTTCAATCAATCCGTAGTTGATAGTCAAGGTCGTGTAATTAATACTTGGGCTGATATCATCAACCGTGCTAATCTTGGTATGGAAGTTATGCATGAACGTAATGCTCACAATTTCCCTCTAGACTTAGCTGCTGTTGAAGTATTATCTACAAATGGATAATATCCACATATTAGCATATTAGATTAGTATAAACCAGTTTTTGAAAATAAAGGAGCAATACTTACTGTTTTTTAGTAAAAAAGTAAGTATTGCTCCTTTTCGTTAATTTTTTTAGCAAAAAAAAAATTAATGTTGTATTTTTAATTGAAGTAGTTTTTCTTGTTATAGGGGCGGATGTAGCCAAGTGGATCAAGGCAGTGGATTGTGAATCCACCATGCGCGGGTTCAATTCCCGTCGTTCGCCCGGGACCATGTGACTATTATTTCTTTTTCCGCTTTTATGTTAAGCATATTTATTTTTTTTAATAAATGATTGGCGACAAAAGGGCTTTTTTTTAGTGAACGTGCCACAATAAATTACTCC
>Ga0114940_10000061_pt1 | contig 69536 bp, 61 predicted proteins | sample ColdCreekSource_FD_87195 | JGI IMG/M metagenome (GOLD analysis project Ga0114940, IMG submission 87195) | Groundwater microbial communities from Cold Creek, Nevada to study Microbial Dark Matter (Phase II) - Cold Creek Source | ecosystem: Environmental > Aquatic > Deep subsurface > Groundwater ...
CACGCTGATCCGCGCGTGCTGCACAGCGCGATCCGCGGGCTTGGTCGGATCGGTGACTCGCGCGCGCTCTTGCCTTTGGCCGAGCTGCGCTCGCGCATCGAGCCGTCGTCGAAGCGCGCGGACATCGAAGAGGCGGAGTCTGCGATTTTGGCGCGCGCCGAGCTGCTCGGAGAGCCGCTGCCGACCGCTGACGCGCTGTACATGAGCCGCGATACGCGGCGCATGGTCGCGATCGCCCGCGCGCGTGATCCTGCGCTGCTGCGGCTGCGGGCGCGCGTGTACTTCGGTGTCGCAGTCGTGCTGGCGCTGTGCGGCTCGCGGCGGCGGGCGAGCTCGCTGTTCGAGGCCGCGTCCGCGCTCCTGCCAGGTTGGCTCGCTCCAGTGCGCTCGCTCGCGCTGTTGCTGGCGCGCCGCCGAGACGTCGCGGCATCTCTCTCAGCGTTCCGACGCGCGCTCGATATCGACCGCACACAGCTCGAAGCCGACTCGTATGCGGTCAGCGTGCTGGCGACCACTTTCTTACGACGCGCAGAGGCCGTCGAACGCGCAGGCCAAGTCGACATCGCGCGCGGGCTGATCGACGAAGCTTTGTCTTACGACCTACGCCGAGCCAGCGCCGAAATCCGCATGGCTCTCAGCGAAAGACGCGAAACCCACCTCGCCCAGGAGCGCCGATGAAGGCGTTGCGTAAGGCTGCGGGGGTGTTGCTCGAGGAGCTGGGTGTTCGTGCCGACGCGGAGGCGCAGGGGTTTCAGATCGAGCGCATGACTTGTGAGGTGCGGGGAGCGCAGCGCAGCGAGCTCGTAAGCTTACGGCTGGATGAGGGCGCGCTCGCGGCGGTGTGTAGCTGCGCCGAGCCGCGCTGCGCACACGTGTCTGCCGTGCTGCAGCTCATGGCGGCGGAACCTTCCGGTCACGCCGCACACGAGGCCACGGGCAAGCACACGCGCAGCGATCGCCCGCCGAGCGAGCCGCGCAGCTCCGAGCTGCCGCCCGTGCGGCTGCAGCTCGGCGACGCGCTGGCGGACGTGGTGACCGCGGTCGTGCGCGCCGGCGTCTGCACCGATCGCGTGGCATCCGTGCTCGAAAATCTCTCCCGCGTGGAGCGCGCGTTGCCCGACCCGCTGCCACTCGGCTTGTTGCGCTGGCTCGGTCGCATGCGCGAAGCGATCGACGCGCAGGACACCGCGCTGGCAGCGCAAGCGCTGGGCGCCGCAGCCGCTGTGACAGCCGATCTCCGCAGCGCACAGCTGCAACCCGAGGCCCATGTCCGGCTGAGCACTTGGTTCGGCGCGGCCGACCAAACCCTGGTGCGCTTGAGCGACCGCAGCCTGGTCGAAGTCGCGCGCGAATGGCTGCACGGCAACACACGCAACCAGCTCGAGCGCCGCTACCTGATCGATCTCGACAGCGGCGAGTGCTTCCGCGAAGAGTGCGTACGCGGCGATCGCAGTGCGTCGGTTGGCCCATGTCCGCGCTTGGTCGGCGTGAGCTTGGCCGAGGTTGAGCCGAGCTGTGCTCCGCGCCGCTTACGGCTGCTGCAGTACACCACGACACCCAACCTCGAGCGCACACACTGGGACAACCTCGCGGCTTGGGGTCAGCGCGACTCCGAAGCGCTCTTGACCGCGTACCGCAGCGCGATCGCCGAGCTCGGAGCGCTCGCGGAGCCGTTTGCGCTCACCGCCCCGCGCAGTTTGACGTTTGATGACGGGGCCCGGCCGAGTCTGGAGTTCGAGCGCGGCGCGGCGCTGCCCCTGTTCGCTGACGACGACTCCGGCGTGCTCAAACACTGCGAGCGGATCGCACGCTCTGCGACGGTGGTGTGGGTGGCCGGGCGCCTGCTCGAGCACGCGGGTCAGCTGATGTTGCGCCCGCTTGCGCTCGGCCTCTCTGATGCCTCGGGCCCGCGCTACGAACGCTTGTAGTCCTACAGGCACACGCAGTGGCGCACGTGCTCCTCTGACCCAGACAAGTCATTGATCGTTGGCGCTCGGCGAAATAAATTGAACTGTGCAGCACGGCGGTGATGAAGTGGAAGAGACCCCTAAGTCGGCAGACGAAGATGACACGCTCGACATAGCTGCTGACGGTGAAGACGGTGCCGAGGACACGCTCGCGGACGTCTTGGTGGTCGACGATAACTCGCTCAACCGCGCCGCGATCCTGCGCTTGTTGCGCAAAGCCGGCATCTCCGCGATCGCGACAGACTCTGCGATCGGCGCGACACGGATCGCTGTTCGCAGCCAAGTGAGTGTCGTCATCGCGGACCTCAACATGCCCGCGATGCAGGGCAGCTCGCTCTTGCAGGTGTTCCGGCGCAATCCGCGCTTGCGACATGTCGGCATGGTGCTGCTGTCGGGCGTGAGCGCGCAGGAGCTGGTGTCCGCAGCGAGCGAAGTCGGCGCCGATGCCGCGATCGCCAAGATCGAGATGGTAACGACGCTCGTGCCGGCGGTGACCAAGCTGCTGCGCCGCGCTGCGCGCCCGCGTCAGGTCTCGGGCAAGTTCTCTCTGCTGCCGAGCATCCTGAACAAGAACAAGGTCGCTGGCGAGCGCTGAGCGCTTCAGCTGCGGCGTCTGCCGAGCTCGGCCAGTCGCGCGTCGTGCAGGCTGCCATAGCGATGGTACGAATAGCTGACCGCCTGCTCGCGCACGTAGTGTAGGAGCTCGATCCTGCCTGCGGTTAATGGCGGCTCCGGTGCGAGGTGTGTGCCGCTCTCAGCTGCGGGTTTGCGCAGCGCAGGCTCAACCGCGCCGCAGATCCGCACGCGCACGACCTCACCGGAGGCGATGCGCTGGGCCAGCGCCTCCGTCGTCTCGGTGATCACGCGGCAGCCCGGCAGTTGCGGGAGCTTCCAGCCCAGCTCCGGATGCACACTCAAGGTCGGCTGCGCTCCGACGCTGACGGCTGCGATGCACACGCGCAACACCGAGGACGGCTCGGCACCCGGCGCCGCACGCAGCGTGAGCCCGCTGCACGGTACGTAGATCAGCTCGTTGCGTTCGCCGAGCAGCGCACAGGGATCGTGCCGCAGCCCGAAGTAGCTGCGGACCGCGTGGCCGTCCTGACATGCGATCCGTGCGAGGCTCTCGCGCGTGTCTTTGTCGATGTGCTGTCGCACCGCGTTCAGCAGGTGCGCGGCCGCTGGCTCCGGCGCCGCGAGCGCAGGCGGTGTCTCGCCATCGCGCGCCTCACACAGCTGCAGCACGTAGTTCGGCCCGCCCGCTTTTGCGCCCGGCCCAAAGCTCGACGCTTTCCAGCCGCCGAACGGTTGTCTGCCCACGATCGCGCCGGTGATGCCGCGGTTGATGTACAGGTTGCCCGCGAGAATGCGCTGCGACCAACGCGCGCGTTCGCGCTCGTCGAGCGAAAAGAGCCCGGCGGTGAGCCCGTAGGGCGTGGCGTTCGCCAGCTCGATCGCGTGGTCGAAGTCGTTGGCGCGCAGCACGGCGAGCACCGGGCCGAAGAGCTCTGTGGTGTGGCTGAAGGTCCCGGCGGCGACGTCGACCTTGACGCACGGCCCGACCAAGTGCGGGTTGTCCGGATCGAAGCGAGGCTCGACCAAGAAGCGCTCGCCGGGCTCGAGCGACGTGAGCGCCCGCAAGAGCGCACCGCTCGGCGGCTTGATCAGCGGCGTGACCATCGAGCGCGTGTCCCACGCTGGCCCGACGGGCAAGCTCGCGGTCGCGTCGCGCAACGTCTCGAAGAACGTTGGATCGTCGTAGACCTCAGGCAGACAGATCAGCAAGCTCGCCGCGCTGCATTTCTGGCCCGCGTGGCCAAAGGCTGAGGCGAGAGCGTCTTTGATCGCGGCGTCGCGATCTGCGAGCTGCGAGACGATGATGCTGTTTTTGCCACCGGTTTCCGCGAGCAAGTGGAGATCGCTCCGCAGCTCGTAGAACTTTTGCGCGGTGGAGGTCGCGCCGGTCAAGATCACGCTGTGCACCCGCGGATCGCGCACGAGCTTCGAGCCCTGCTCGTCCTCACAGATTACGAGTTGCAGCACGTCCTTGGGCACACCCGCGGCATGACAGATCTCGACGAGCCGTGCGGCCACCCACACTGTCTCGAGCGCAGGCTTCAGGATCACCGGGCTGCCCGTGATCAGGCCAGCGAGCACGCCGGACGCAGGGATCGCCAGCGGGAAGTTCCAGGGCGGCGTGACCAGCATCGGCCCACGCGGCGTGAGCCGATATTCGCTGCATTGCTCGTGCGCGATCCAAGAGCTCGCGTAGTACTCGGCGAAGTCGATCGCCTCAGAGATCTCGGTGTCCGCTTGATCGACGCGCTTGCCCGAATCGAGCGCCATTGCGCAGATCAAGTTGGCGCGCGCGCTGCGTAGACCTTTGGCGATCGCGCGCAGCAGCGCGACGCGCTCCTTCGAGGTCGTGAGCGCGAAGCGCGGCGCAGCTTCGGCCGCCGCTGCCAGCGCTGATTCGATCTCTACCTCGTCAGCCAGCGCGTGCCGGTACGGCACGTAGCCTGGACGAGAAGGATCGAAGCCGTCGCGCCACGTGGAGGAGGCCGAGCCCGGTCGCGCGAGCATGAGCGGAACATCGAAGCGAGGCCGCTCCCGCAGCGCGTCGAGCTGCTGCTGGATGAGCTGTGCGTTGTGCGGCAGCGCAAAGTCAGTGTCCGGCTCGTTGCGAAAGCTGTCGCTTTGCGGCGTGCCCGGCGCGCCCAGGCTTTGCGTGCGCAGCGGCGCATCGGACAGGTTGTGCCGAAGCGCGAAGCCTTTCACGAAGCGCTCTTGCTCGCGCGTAAAGCTCTCGTCATCGACCTGCATTCCGAAGCTGTTGCGCAGGAAGTTCTCGTCCGCGGTGTTTTCGTCCAGCCGTCGCATCAAGTACGCGATCGCGGTCTGCATCGCGTTCGCGCCGACGATCGGCGCGTACAGCAGCACGCGATGCGGCAAGGTGGTGAGCGCGCGCCGCAGCGCGTCCGCCATGCCCTCGAGCAACTCGAACGACAGCTCCGGGCCGAGACCGTTCGCAGCTGCCAGCGACAGCGCGAGCGCGATGTCGAACAGATTGTGGCTGGCCACGCCGAAGTGCAGCGCGCGCGCATGCTCGGGCTGGCACGCATACTCGAGCATACGCCGGTAGTTGGCGTCGACGTGCGCCTTGTCGTGGAAGATGGGCAGCGGCCAGCCGCGCAGCGCGGACTCGACCCGCTCTGCAGCCAGGTTCGCGCCTTTGACGATGCGGATCCGCAGCGGAGCGCCGCCAGCCTTTACCCGCGCTTGCGCAAAGTGCGTCAACTCTTTCTGATAGCGATGCGAGTCCGGCAGATACGCCTGGAGCACGAGGCACGCCTGCAGCGCTTGCAGCTCAGGCTCCGCCATCAGCTCCTGGAACAACGCCGCTGTGAGCGGCAAGTCGCGGTAAGCCTCCATGTCGAGGCTCACGAGCTTGGGTCGCGGGCTGGCGCCTTTCTCGGGTGGCGTGTAGCGATGTTGCAGCGCTGCCAGGTAGATGCGCCGCACGCGCGGCTTAAGCTCATCCAACGTTTGCCGAAACGACAACAGCTCCACGCGGCTGGCGATCGAGGACAACTTGATGGAAATGGCCTGGACGTCTGGGCGCGCGAGCAGCGCTTCGTAGCTCTCGAGCCGCGCTTCGGCCTCAGCTTCGCCGAGCACCGCCTCGCCGAGATAATTCAAGTTGATGTCCACACCCTGCGCGCGCCGCGCTTCGAGGTATTGGGTGAGCATCGGCTCTTCCGCGGACAGCACCACACCCTGCGTCTCTCTACGCAGGCGGTTCCGCATGCCCTCCGCTGCCAGCTGCGGCGCGAACGGTCCAGCCCTCAAAAACACGTGCAGAAGCGCGCGCGCTTCCGCGGGCAGGTAGCTCGGCACGCCCAGGGTGCGTAACAGCTGCCGAGCTGTGTCCACCACACGCGCCGGCTCGTCACTGCGGTACGCGCGGTCTGTTAGGCACGTAGTAAAGACCTGTCCGGGAAGGTCGGTCATCATCCGCGCCAGGAGCGAAGTGCGTTTGCGCTCGTCCTCTGTCGTGTGATCGAGGCCGAGGCGCAGCAGCTTGCGCGCGAGCTCGATGGTGGAGCTACGCAGCTCCTCCTCGGACAAGGCGCGGCCGCGCAGTGCAGCGAGCGTCGCGTTCACGCTTTCTGAGTCAGACGCCATGCTCGTAGCCGTCTTCGCGAGCACACTTGAGCATACCACGGGCGGAGCTTGACCGTGCAAATGCGGACGGTCATGTTGTTAAACAGCGTGTAAACAATGAGTCGGTGCGCAGCGCACACGTCCGACTCCTCGCTGAAAAGGCAGTCATGGACTTTGAGCTTTCGGAAACGCATCGCGCCATCCAAACGACTGCACGTGAGTTCGCGCAGCTCGAAATCGCGCCTCAAGCGACCGCGTGGGATCAACGCGAAGAGTTTCCACACGCGATCATCCCGAAGCTCGGCAAGCTCGGTTTTCTCGGGATCAACATCGATCCGGACTACGGCGGCTCAGGCTTGGACATCTTGTCCTACGCGATCATCGTCGAGGAAATCTCGCGTGCGGATGGCTCGCTCGGTTTGACCGTCGCATCGCACAACGGCCTCGGCAGCTCACACATCGCACAGTTTGGGAGCGAACAGCTGCGCCAGCGCTACTTGCCCAAGCTCGCCACTGGCGAGTGGCTCGGTGCGTGGGCGCTCACCGAGCCGGGCTCAGGCTCCGATGCTGCAGGCCTCGCGACGCGCGCGGTGCGCGACGGCGACGACTGGATCCTGCGCGGCACCAAGATGTTCATCACGCAAGGCACCGTGGCAGGTGTGACCGTCGTGCTCGCCTCGACCAATCCGAGCGGCAAGCACCGCGGCATCACGGCGTTTGCAGTCGAGGCAGGCACGCCCGGCTTCGAGCATCAAAAGCTGCGTGGCAAATATGGTGTGCGCGCGAGCGACACAGCCGAGCTCGTGCTGAACGACGTGCGGCTTCCGGATTCGGCGCGCGTTGGAAACCTGGGCAGCGGTTTCTCGGATGCCATGAGCATCCTGGACAAGGGCCGGATCAGCATCGGCGCCATGGCGCTCGGTTTGGGCGAAGCGGCGCTTGCGGCGGCGGTCTCTTACGCCAAAGAGCGCAAGCAGTTCGGCCAAGCGATCGCTGACTTTCAAGGCATTCAATGGATGCTCGCTGACAGCCGCACCGAGCTGGACGCCGCGCGGCTCTTGCTCTGGCGCGCAGCCGCGCTGGCCGATCAAGGCAAGCCCTTCAGCACCGAAGCTGCGATGGCGAAGCTCTTTGCATCCGAAGTCGCATCGGACGTGTGCGATCGCGCGCTGCAGATCCACGGCGGCTACGGCTTCATCAACGCGTTCCCGGTCGAGCGCTACGTGCGCGACGTGCGCCTGTGCCGGATCGGCGAAGGCACGAGCGAAGTGCAGCGCCGCGTGATCTCGCGCGCGGTGCTCGAGCGCTAGGGGGTGTCCCTGAATATTCGACCGAGCCATTTGCGGCGTGAAGGGCGATGTGTCGCAATATTCGGGGACACCCCCTAAGGCTTAGGCTTCTTGTACTTTCCATCGCCGCGCTCGAGCAGCTCGACGCGCACGCGCACGACGCCATCGCGGATCATCGACAGCCGCGTCGCCGCTTTGCGCGAAAGGTCGATCAAGCGCCCCTTGGCGTAAGGCCCGCGGTCGTTGACGCGCACGAGCACCCAAGCGCCGGTTTTCTCGGAGATCACGCGCACGACGCTGCCAAAGGGCAGGGTGCGATGCGCTGCCGTGTACGCGTTGGGATCGTAGCGTTCGCCGTTGGCAGTCAGCCGGCCGGCGAAGAAGTCGGCGTAAAAGCTCGCCGCTCCGCGCTGCGTCGAGATCGCACGCTTGCTGTAGTACACGCGCGGATCGAAGCCGTGCAGCGGCGCTCCCTGCGACGCGGCTTGCGACGATGTCTCGGTCGCCCTGCCATCGCTCGAATGCGCGTCATGGTTCGAGACGCAGCGCGCCAGCAACAGCGGGATCACAAAGCTCAGACAGACTCGGAATGCCATCGTTTAGTTGGCTTGCGGTAAGCCGTGACCCTTGGCCCGCAACCTTGCCACATAACTTTGGAACTCGAACAGATCGCTGTGATCTGGCGTATGGCATTGCTTGCAAACAGTCTCAGCCGGATCGCGCGTGAGCTTGTGCTCTGCTGCTGTCGGCTGCTTGGCGTGCAAGCTGCCCGGACCATGACAGCTCTCGCAGCCGACGTTGGTGAGCCCGGCGTTCTGCACCACGCTCGATCCGCCGGGACGTCCGTAGCCTGTCACGTGGCAAGAGACGCAGCTCAAGTTGAACTGCTTGTGCGCGTGCTCGAGCGTGGCGTAAGCGCGACCGTGCGCATGCTTGGACCACCAACTGTACGCGCCACTGTGACAGCTCTGGCAGGTCGCTGAGCCCACGTAGCTCGGCGCGCCCTGAGGCGCCGGCTTCGGCTTCACGTCTGCGAATGCGACGCGGTTGTGCTCGTTGACGCGTGAGTCGTATTCACCGAGCAAGCCCGTGATCTGCGGATCCTTCGGCTGCTCCAAGCTGAGCGGCACGTAGGCTGCGCGAAACGCATTGGCCTGATCGGCATCGGCCGCCGTTGGCTGCAAGCGTGCGAGCTCTTCGTCCAAACGTGCCAGGCGCGCGCGCTGCTCATCGACACCTGCCTTGTCGACCTTCGGATCGCGCTCCCACGCTTGCACGCGCTGCGTCAGCTCGGTGATGCGGCCTTGCAGATCCGTGCGCTTCTCGGTCAACGTCCACTCGCTGACATCGACGAACGGTGCGTGGCCGTGCAGATAGACGTCCACCACCAACATGCCCTGGCCCTGGCGACCTGCGCGGAGCAGCGCTGCTTCACCGTTCTTGGCCGGTGCGGGCGTGGCTGCGTCATCGAGCCCCGCCTGCACCGCGAAGCTCAAGCCTTTGAGGCCCTGCGTCAGCCTGCGTCCGGTTCGTTGATCGCTGGCGAGTAGACCGATCACTACGCGCGCGCCAGCAGCACGTAGCTTGTCGACTTCGCTCTGCGCGCGCTGCGTCAGCGCTTTGACCCGCTCGCTCGGAAGCTCAGCGCCTGGCCCTGCAAACGTGCTGACGCCCACGATGCCCACTTGGACATCGCCCGCTTGTGTGAGCTTGCTGGAGACGGCCTCCGGCGCATTGGCTGCTTCGGGCTTCGCGGGCAGCCAAGCAAACTTGCTGCGCCCGATCATGCGCTCGAGCTCGGCCGCGCCGAAGCCCAGATCGCGATGGCCAGGCGTCGCGGCCACCAAGCCCAGGCGATCGAAGATCTCGACCAGCGTCTCCGCCTTCCACGTCTCCTGCGTCGTCGCGTCGGTCTCCGCGGTCGCACCTTCGGGAGGCGCACCAAACAGCAGATCGCCGGCCGCGACAAACAGTACGGGCACACGCTCGGCGCGCAGCGCGTTGAGCTTGGCGGCCGCGCGATCGATCCCACCGAGCAGCTTGCTCTGGCAGCCGCATGGCTCGAGATAACCGGACACGTCGGTCAGCGCGACCAGACGCAGCGTCGGCTGGGTGCGCTTCGGCACCGCCGCGGCTGAGGCTGGCTCACTCTGCCGGCAAGCACAGGCGACGACAGCTAAGACTGCCACCAAAATCCAAGCGCGCATGGCGACACACGATAGCTTGGGCGAGGCCTCTAGCCAGTTTTGCGCGCGCGGCTGCTTCGTCCGACAGACCCCGACGGCGCCAGTCGTACGATGAGCGGGTGACCCGATGTCCAAGCCCAGCTCTTGACGCCCCCCCATCGGCCGAGTAGCTTGCGTGGCCCCGCTGAGGAGAGGGCGGCTTAGCCATTTTCTCTTCGTTTCCAGCGGAAACCCGAGACGAGACATTTCGCGGGCCGCGCGCAGCTTCAGGTTTGGGTGGCTCGGCTTCCACAGGCCAACAGGATCGACGTAACTCATGGTAAAGATTCGTTTTGCACGCTTTGGCGCCAAGAAGCGCCCGTTCTACCACATCGTCGTGACCGACTCGGAGAACCCCCGGGACGGCCGTTACATCGAGCGCATCGGCACCTACGATCCGGCCAAGCCCATGGGCTCGGCAGTGGTCCAGCGCGATCGGCTCGACCATTGGGTGGGCCGTGGCGCGCAGCTCTCGGAGTCATTCGCGAAGGTGCTTCGCGAACACACCAAGACCGCACCAGCCGCACCCGCAGCTGGCTGAATGCCGGCCTGAAATGCCCGGCATAATATGGATGATCTGAAAGAGATCGTTTCCTTCATTGCTAAGGCTCTCGTCGACGACCCGGAAGATGTGCAGGTCGAGGTCGTCGAGGGTGAGAAGACCGTCATCGTGGAGCTGACCGTGGCTCCGTCCGATCTGGGCAAAGTGATCGGCAAAGATGGTCGCACCGCACGCGCTCTGCGCACGCTGCTCGCCGCAACCTCGGCGAAGCACGCCAAGCGCGCGGTGCTCGAAATTCTTGAGTAGCCGTTCCAGCTCTGCAGGGCGTTTGATCAGATGACCGCGCGTCGCCGCTTAAGCGCTCCGATCTCTTTGCGCAAAGCGGCGGCGAAGCCGGACGTGCGCTGGATTCCGCTGGGTGCGGTAGCTGGCGTGCACGGGCTTCGCGGGACGCTGAAGATCAAGCAGTTCAACTCGGACTCACAGCTGCTGTTTGAGCTGCAAGAGGTCGCGTTGCGCCTGAACGGGGAGCTTCACTTCCACAGCTTGACGGCGGTCCGCGAGGCCAACAAAGGCCTGTTGCTCGATCTCGACGCCGTGCGATCGATCGAAGCGGCTGAAGCGCTGCGCGGCGCTGAGCTGTGTGTGCCGCGCGAGCTTATGCCGGAGCTTCCCGAGGGCGAGTTCTACTTCGTCGACCTCGAAGGCTTGTCGGTGTTCACCGAAGACGGCGCTCAGATCGGCGTGGTGGAGCGCGTGCAGGAGTATCCAGCCTCCGAAGTGCTGCGCGTACAGACCGCTGCGGGCATCTACGAAATACCGATGCGCGAACCGTACCTGGTCGAGGTCGACGTTGCAGCGCGCCGCGTCGTCGTGGGGGAGCTGGGCGATCTCGAGTTGGAGCGTCCTCGCGGCAAAGCGCCTACGAAGGCTGACTGATCTGCTTGCCACGCGCGTCGCTCGACGCCACAACACAGCGCATGCGTTACCAGGTCGTCACCCTGTTCCCAGAGCTGGTCGAAGCCGCGATCAACGTGGGGCTGCTCGGCAAAGCAGTGGCCGCAGGCGTGGTGCAGGTGACCTGCATTTCGCCGCGTCGCTTCACCACGGACAAGCATCAGAGCGTGGACGACACGCCGTACGGCGGCGGCAGTGGCATGGTACTGAGCGTCGAGCCGATCGCCCAAGCGCTCGAAGCGCTGGACGCAGAGTCGCGCTCTCATCGCGTGTTGTTGACGCCAGCAGCTGCACGTTTCGATCAAGCTGCGGCGCGCCGCTTGTGCGCGCTGCCGTCGCTCACGCTCGTGTGCGGGCGCTACGAAGGCTTCGACGAGCGCGTGCGCGGGCTGGTGGACGAGGAGCTCTCGCTCGGCGACTTCGTGCTCAACGGCGGGGAGATCGCGGCCTTGGCCATCATCGAAGCCACTGCGCGCTTGCTGCCGAACGTGATCGGCAACAGCCGTTCGCTCGACGAGGAGTCGCACGCGGACGGTGTGCTCGAGTATCCGCAGTACACGCGTCCGCGCAGCTTCCGCGGGCAGGAGGTGCCTGCTGTGCTGCTCTCGGGTGATCACGCGCGGATCGCGCGTTGGCGGAAGCGCGAAGCCTTGGCGAAGACACGCCGCATGCGGCCGGACCTGTTCGCGCAGCTCTCGCTCGATGCGCGCGATCGTGCGCTGCTGGCGGAGCACGACGAAGAAGCCGAGGAGAAGCCATGAGCGTTGTGTACTGCGCCCTCGTGCATCACCCGGTCCGCGATCGCGACGGGCAACTGGCGACCGCCGCCGTCACCAACATCGACGTGCACGATATCGCGCGCAGCTCGCATACCTTTGGGCTGACGGGCATGTTCGTGGTCACACCGATCGACGCCCAGCGCGCGCTCGTCACGCGCATTTTGGAGCACTGGCGCGTAGGCGCGGGGAAGCGCCGCATGCCACATCGCAGCGAGGCGCTCGCGATCTGCCAATCGGCTGACAGCATCGCCGAGGCCCGCGAACAGATCGCCGCGCGCCACCAGCAAGCACCTCGCGTGATCGCGACGGCGGCGCGCGCCTCGGGCGACGTGCCCCTGCTGAGCTTCAGTGCCCTGCGCACGCAGCTGGAAGCAGCAGGCGACGAGCCCTGGCTGATCCTGTTCGGCACGGGCCACGGCCTGACAGACGACGTGCTCAGCGCAGCCGACGTGCTGCTCGAGCCCATCCAAGGCCGCGGCGACTACAACCACCTATCCGTACGCGCAGCAGCCGCGATCGTCTTCGACCGCCTATTCGGCCAGCGCTAAAGCGAAACCCCGAGCCCCGCGCAGCAGCGGAGCAACTCTTCCTCTCACTTGGCGTTCCGCCTGGCGTCTTCTGGCGATTCGATCTTCTCGCGCTCGAAGAACGCCACGAGATGAGCGCTCCGATGCTTTGTCGGGTGGCTTGGGAGCGCCTTCGGTGCTTGAAGGCCTGCTTGCTCAGCTGAACTCGACGACGGTGCGGATCGACGTGCCGGCGTGCATCAGATCGAATGCTTCGTTGATGCGCGCGAGCGGCAGCTTGTGGGTGATCAGATCGTCGATCTGAACTTTGCCTTGCATGTACCAGTCGACGATCTTCGGCACGTCCGTGCGGCCGCGTGCGCCGCCGAAGGCTGTGCCTTTCCACACGCGTCCTGTTACGAGCTGGAAGGGGCGCGTCGCGATCTCCTGGCCCGCGCCTGCGACGCCGACGATCACGCTGACACCCCAGCCGCGATGGCAGCACTCGAGTGCCTGGCGCATGAGCTTGACGTTGCCGACGCACTCGAAGCTGTAGTCCGCGCCGCCGTTCGTGAGCTCGACCAGGTGTGCGACCAGATCGCCGCTCACGCTGCTCGGATTCACGAAGTGTGTCATGCCGAACTTGCGCGCCATGGCTTCGCGCGCCGGATTGACGTCGACGCCGATGATCATGTCCGCGCCGGCCATGCGTGCGCCTTGGATCACGTTGAGGCCGATGCCTCCGAGGCCGAACACGACGACGTTCGCGCCAGGCTCGACCTTCGCCGTATAGATCACGGCGCCGATCCCAGTCGTGACACCGCAGCCGATGTAACAGATCTTATCGAACGGCGCGTCTTCGCGAACTTTCGCCAGCGCGATCTCGGGCAGCACCGTGTGCTGCGCGAAGGTCGAGCAGCCCATGTAGTGATGGATCTTGGTCTTGCCGATCGAGAAGCGGCTGGTGCCGTCGGGCATCAAGCCCTTGCCCTGCGTCGCGCGGATCGCCGTGCACAGGTTGGTCTTGCGACTCAGGCAAGATTTGCAGCCACGGCACTCGGGCGTGTACAGCGGGATCACGTGATCGCCCTTCTTGAGCGTTGTCACGCCCGGCCCGACATCGACCACCACCCCGGCGCCCTCGTGCCCGAAGATCACTGGAAACAGGCCCTCTGGGTCCGCGCCGGAGCGCGTGAACTCATCGGTGTGGCACACACCGGTCGCTTTGATTTCGACCAGCACCTCGCCGGTCTTTGGTCCGTCGAGCTCCACGTCTTCGACAACCAACGGCTTTCCGGCTTCGTAGGCGACAGCAGCTTTCGTTCTCATGTACGAGAATATCTCCGAAAATGAGGCTTCATGGGTGGCTCTACGGCCGCGCGCTTCATGATTGACTCGGCCTAGGGGCAGTGCTAGTTATGCGCCCCCGGTTTTTTGGGCGGATTTCCGCCGCTTGGAGAGTGTGACATGGGCAGGTACCTACCCCAGATCGAGGCCCTTGAGGCGAAACAGGCAAGGGCGCTTCCGACGTTCCGCGTGGGCGACACCGTGCGCGTGCACTACCGCATCACCGAAGGCGACAAGCAGCGCATTCAGGTGTTCCAAGGCGTAGTCATTCGTCGGTCCGGCGGCGGCCTCGGTCGCACGTTCGCCGTGCGTAAGGTGTCAGCAGGCGTTGGCGTGGAGCGTGTGTTCCCCGCGGCGTCGCCGAACATCGACAAGCTCGAGATCGTGTCGAGCGGTCGCGTGCGTCGCGCGCGCCTCTACTACCTCCGCGAGCTGCAGGGCAAGAAGGCTCGTCTGCGCGAGCTCCGCGGCGAGGACACCACTGCCGGCAAAGCCCAGCGCGCCAGCGCGGCTCCGGCTTCGGCCGACGAGTCAGCCTGAACGCACCCCTGCTACCGCGTCGTGCAGAACGCACGACGCGGAGCATGGCGTTGAGCGTCCGGTCGGTCGATACGTCGTGCTCAGCGGACGACGCGCAGCATCGCGTTTAGCGAGCCTGTGCGGTAGCCAGCTAAGTCGAGCGTGACGTACGTGTAGCCGGCCGACTTGCCGGCCTGCACGATGGCGGCGCGTGCCGCGAACGCCGCGTCGAGCTCGTTCTGAGCGACTTCGACGCGCGCCAGTGCCTCGTGGTGGCGGACCCGCACCTGCCGCAGCCCGAGCGCGTGCAGCGCGTCCTCGAGCTGCTCCACCTGGCGCAGGCGCTCCTCCGTGACTGCTGTCCCGTACGGGATGCGGGAGCTCAGGCATGCCGCGGCCGGCTTGTCCCAAAACCCGAAACCGAGCTCGCGGGCGATCGCGCGGATCTCGTCCTTCTGCAGCCCCGCGTCCACCAGCGGGCTGCGTACGCCGGCCTGTTTCGCGGCATCGAGCCCAGGTCTGTAGTCCCCCAGGTCATCCACGTTCGTGCCGTTTACGACGTGCTGGAAGCCCAACTCGCGCCGTTTCTGCTCGGTCAGCTTGTACAGCTCGCTCTTGCAGAAGAAGCAGCGGTTCTCGGGGTTCGCTGCATAGCGTGGATCGTGCATCTCCTGGCTTTCGACGACCAGGTGACGAGCGCCTAGAGCCGTCGCGATGCGCGCAGCGTCCTGGCGCTCTCGCTGAGGCACCGACGGGCTCCAAGCTGTCAGGCCCACGGCACGCGTTCCGAGGGTCTGCTGCGCCACGCCCAGCAGGAACGCGCTGTCGAGGCCGCCGCTGAACGCTACGACAACAGATTCAAGGCCTTCCAGTGTTTGCTGCAGGCTCGCGAGCTTCGACTCCATTGAGCAGCCAGCATGAACCAGCGCGGAGCCGCGGGCCAGCGTCTCGGTCTGGCTCGGCGCATCAGTGTGTCGCGCGTAACCTGTGCCCCCAAAAGGCAACGGCCGCGCTGGGAGGCGCGGCCGTGCATGTTCAGCTTACAGTCGGGTGAAGTTAGAAGATCTTACACTGACTGCTGAAGCCACTCGGCAAGGCGTCTTTCCAGGGCGACGGGTTGGTGCCGTAGGGATGTGCCTTGAAGAACTCCCACATATCGCCGGACAAACCGCCTCCACCGCAGTGGCCGCCGCCGTGGTCGCAGTTGATCACGAAGCCTCCGCGCTGCTTGTAAGCGTTGTCAGCTGTCATGCTGGTCATAGAGAAGTCGACGATGACGACGTCGCTACCGGCGCGTCCGTGCACTGTCATGAGCGGCGGCGTCCACATGTTTTGGAACGCGACTGGGACGGTGAAACCGCCGGAGTTCGGCGCGACCGCGGCCATGTAATTCGAACGGGACGCACCCATAGCCCCTGCGAACAAACCGCCGGCGCTGCAGCCAGTCGAGAACACGCGCTTGGGATCGACGTTGTGATCTTTGACGGCGCAGGCAAATAGCTGGTCGGCGATATCGAAGTCGCCCTTGCCGAAGGTCGACGTGCCCGAGAGCAGGTCGCCACCGGACGTGCCTTGGAAAGAAATCAGCACACCGCCTTCTGAGCTCACGCCGGCCGAAACCGCCGCCGCCATACCCACGTACTCGCCGGAGGTCGAGCCCGTGCCATGCCAGTAGAAGACCATCGGTGCCGAGGGCGACGAGGCCTTGCTACCCGCGTTCACGGAGATGCCGCCCAAGCCCATGAACGTGATGCTGCCGCCACGGAACATCGGACAGTCGCCCGCGACCGCAGGAACGACCGGATCGCCGGGCGTAACCGCCGGCATGCCTTCTGCCGGAGGGGGTCCGCCGGCGGGCGCACCGGGCACGCCAGCACCAGGAGCACCTGGCGCGCCGGGTATGCCAGCACCGGGCACGCCAGCACCAGGAGCGCCTGGCGCGCCGGGGATGCCGGCAGCTGGAGGCGTCGTGGTGACTGGAGGGGTAGCCGGCGGCTTCTGAATCGGCTGGCTCATCGTCACGACAGGCGTCATCGCGTTGCTTGTCGTAGACGTGGGCAAGATCGGCATGTTGGCGCGGGTGGTGTTTGTCACGCCCCACGGAGAATCTGCCGCCGAGCCTGCTGCCGCGGGCAGAGTGGCCGTCGATGGTCCAGTCACTTCGCTGCCTCCGCAGCCAGCGGCGGCGCACATGGCCACAATGAAGGTGAAAGCGCTCAAACGCACCACGGTCATCTTCCAACCTCTCGGATTAAAGGCTCTGTCCGGAGCTGGCTTCTGAAGTACCAAACCGCTGGAAGCGCGTTGAAATTCCGCTTCTCGGTTTGGGCTTCAGAGCCGTGCATTGAACCATGCAAACTTCGAACAACACGTGAGGTGTGCCTCAATCGGCCGAACTGTTCAACAACCTGGCGTAAGAAGTTTGTAGGCTTGTGAAAGCCTGCGCGCGGCCATCCGTTGGTTCTGTTTGAGTCGACGACGTGAATCTAACGTTTAAGCAGCGTTTAATGACTTTGTAGGTTCATCTCGCCGCAACCATGGGCGTAATGCCGCTGGCTGGCTCGGTACCAATGCGAAGCGCGCTGCACAAGCGAATCGGCCGTTAGATCTAACAACTGCGTCTAACGCTGGAGTTGCTCGCGAAGCCAGGTAAGCGCAGGTCGCTCCATGCCGTCTGCTGTCATCAGCCCGGTGTTTGGGCGCCAGGTCGCCCCAACGACGTATCCCCAGAGTGTGATGCCTGCGATGTGCTCGTCATTCCAGAACAGCGTGAACTGCTCTTCCATGATCTTGCGCTGCTGAGCGTCGTCAGCGACGTCGATGTCGTATTCGGTGATGTAGACCGGCAGGCCGGTCGCGCTGAGCTTGTCGATGAAGCCCTGCACCACGCTTGCTGACAGCTTGTGGGCGTCGTGTGCTTGCGCGCCCAGCGCATCGATCGGTGCGCCTGCGCTGCGAATGCGCTCAACGATCTGAAGAAAGCGCTCGTTGTCACCGCCGTACTCGATGTTGTTGTAGTCGTTCATCATCAGGATCGCGTTCGGGCAGTACTGCTTTGTCCACTTGAACGCTTGCACAATCCAGTCGTAGCCGCTCGCGCCGGCGCCGCCCATGGCTTCGAGATAGACCGGCGTAGTGTGCGGCGGCGGCTCGTTCACCACGTCGATCAACGCGGTGTCCGGATAACGCTCGCAATACAGCCGGATCCACTCCTCGACTTCAGTCTTTTGGTCGGCTTGCGACAGCCCGCCGAGCCAGTTCGGCTGCTGACTCCCCCACACGAATGTGTGTTGCTTGAACGGTATGCCGTGCATCTTTGCGTAGGCGTACGCGCGGTCGAGACCGCTCCAGTTCATTTGGTTGCGTGCGCCTTCGACGGAGCCCCACTTGCCTTCGTTTTCCGGGGTGATCTGATCCCAGTACTCGACGAAGTCGTCGCGGACTTGTCCGCTCGTCGTGATGTTGCCGACGAACTTTTTGGAGGGTGGGTTGGTGCTGCCCGCCGCGCCTCCCGTTCCCGCAGAGCTGCCCGCAGAAGCGCTGCCCGCAGCGCTTGCGCCTGCACTGTCGCTGCCTGCGCTGCCACCTTGCCCGGCACTGTCGGACGCTGGCCGCCCCGCGCTCCCGGCGGTGCCCGCGCTCGTGCCTGCGGTAGGGCTGCCGCCGACTGCGGGGCTGGCGCTTTTTCCTGCGCTCGGCGCCGCATTGCCTGCGCTGGGCGGTTTGGTTGCGCCAGCCGTCGGACCCGAGTTGCTGGTCTGCGCGCCGCTTGCGCCCGCTCGTGTGCTCGCGGAGGTCGTCGTGCTCGTCCCGCTCGCGCCGGCGCTGGACGCGTCGTCCACATCTGGCTCTGAACGGGCACTTCCGCACGCGAGCGCACCGACGATCAATAAAAGTCCGGCTCCGCGACTCGGGAGCGCAGAGGCGTGGCGGCGTGACGGGGCGACTGGGTGCAAGCGGTCCTCCTCGAACGTGGGTGGCGCTGACCAGGTTCGCGGGCAGACCACTACTTCACACCGGGCAGTGTCTGTGGCGCACGCAAGCGGGTCATGTGAGGCTGACCACGGCTGGCCCGGCGATGTTGGGTCGAACCGTGCGTCCAGCGGTCGGTCCGCAGCCATAAGCGGCTAGCCGGGCTTAGCCGGCCCGATCCACGCACGGATTTGCCGCGCAAGTTTGCTGTGCGCGGCCGTATCCTGAAGGTATGAGCGACGCGCCACGAGGCATCTTGTGGGAGACGCTGCGGGAGCGCGCGTTGTTCGTCGCCTATTACGACGGCCCCAATCCTGCCGAACGTTGGGAGATGTTCGTGGCCGCGCTCGGACAGCACAGCGAGCTGCATCCGCGATCGCTCTTGTACGCGCTCGAGCAGCCACCGCTCACGGCGGTCGAAGCGATGCAGCAGGTGATGCGGGGCAGGCGTTGGCGCGTGGCCTTTGTGTCACCGTCGATCGCGGTGCGCTTCGTGGCGTCGACGTTTGCGCTGACCGTGCGTGATGTGCGGTTTTTCTCGCCCGATGCGCTGCCTGCCGCGCTCAAACATCTGGAGTGCAATGGGCAGGAGGAGCAGCAAGTGTTGGCTGTGCTCGAGCGCCTGCGCTCGGGCCTCGCATCGAGCTAGGGCGTGACAACCGCTTCGTAGATCGCGTACACGCCGCTGCGATTCGACGAGAAGTAAAAGCGGGTTTGGTCTGCGCTCAGCCAGGGATCGCGTTCGTCGCTCGCTGTGTTGAGGTCGGCGAGTGGCGCGAAGTGCTCGAACGGCTCGCTGGTATGCCGACGCGATGCGACGAACATGTCTGCGGCGCCGATCGCTGGTCCGGTCACGTAGAAGAGCGTGAGACCGTCGTCGGTGAGAAAGCCGTCGACCGTACTGGCGCGATCGAATGCGAGCTCGGGCACTGGCTCCGGGGCGAGGTAGACGTTTGGCTCGGTGGCGCGTGCTGCGAATAGGACTGAGTAGTACCCGCGCGATCCACGGTCCGACGACAGCGGCATCACCGTGTCGTGTAGCCCGGGAAGGCGTGGCAGATCCTTCGCGCTCGAGTTGAGGGAACGCAGGTTTTGAGGTGCGCTCCACGCGCTAGCCGTGCGATCGGGCCGCGTGGACAGCCAGATGTCCAGGTCGCCTTGCCCGCCGTCGCGATCGGATGCCCAGTACAGGGCAAGCGCGTCGGCCGTGATGATCGGGCTCGTTTCGAGCCCCAGCGTGCTCAAAGCATCGACGCGGCGCGGGGCCAGAAATGGCGCGTTCGGAGCAATGCGCTCGGCGACGTAGATGTCCGCGTTGCCGTTGCGTTCAGAGGTAAAGTACAGCTCCAGGAGGTCACCACTGACGCTGGGGTTGTCGGTTTTGGCTGGGTAAGCCAGCGCTTCCAGGAGCTGCGGCTCGCCGAAGTGCCAAGGATTGGGCGCGGTCTGTCCGAGAACCAACACGCGACCGTCCGCACACGCTGCAGCCCAGAGCGGCATAAGTAGCGCCAGCTGGCGATGCTTGAAGTGCGCTGACATGTTCCGGCTGCCTGAGTTTGAATGGTTGCGAGTGCGCTGCATGAGGGTGGCGGCCTGCGAGTGGTTTTGCGAGGCTCCAGGGAAGCATGCGGGACAGTTGGTACGTGCGTTTAGCGCGCTTTGGTAGCTCAGGTGTCTGGAGATCGCTCGCGCGTCTCGCTGCGCTGATGCTGTGCTGCGTGCTTGCGCCGCGTGCGAGCGCGCAGCCGGGCGCGCGCACGGTTACGCTGCGCCTCGACGCCGACAGCGACTGCGTGGCCATTGGAGAGCTGCGCAGTCGGATCGCGGCCCCGACCTGGCACGTGGCCGAAGTCTCGGCGTCGCGGGCGGAGCTGGCTCTTGTTGCGAGCGTGTTGCGCCAGCCCGACGGTCTGCTCGTGCGGTTGCAGGTGCAGTGGCCGGACGGTCGCGACGCCGAGCGATCCGTCGCCGCTCAGAGCTGCGAGGCGAGCCTCGATGCGCTGGCGCTGCTGGTGCAGATGACGCTCGACGCCGCAGAGCGTGCACCCGAACAGGCCGCTCGCGACGTCGAGGAACACGAGCCGTGGCATCGGGTGAGCGACATTGTGGTGGGGGCGAGCTTCGGCCTCGGAACGGGGACTGCACCGCTGCTTCAGCCTGGATTCGGTGTGTTTGCTGGGTTGGGGTTGCGAGGCTTCGGATGGCTGCGGCCTCGGCTGCAGATCGAGCTCGCGCACGCTTGGTCGAATGGCCATGCGCTGAGTGCCGGCCGCGCGGACTTCGCGCTGGATGGTGGGCAGGTGCTGCTGTGCCCGATCGCATGGCGTCATCTGCTCTTCGCCGCTCATGGCTGCGGGGCGATCGAGCTGGCGCGCTTGCATGCGCGCGGCTACGACACTTTCGAGCCTCGTAGCCAGACGCGTGTCTGGGCGAGCGCGGGAGCCGGCCTGCTGGTGCGCGTGCCAGTGTGGAAGCTCGACCTGCAGGTGGGTTGTGTGCTTCTGCACCCGCTGTCGCGCGACCAGTTCTCCTTTGCGCCGGACGTGTTCTTTGCCGTCCCGGCTTGGCGCTGGCAGCTCAAATTTGGGGTGGGCGTTCGCTTTCTGTGATCGCTGGGCCGCGTCTCGAGCATGTACCGAGGAGGCCACTGAAAGATGTCACGTCGCGCGACCTCCTCTACAACCGACACCGTGCCCGAGGCGCACGCGGCGCAGACCGATCCCGTGGCGCGAACGCTGCTGGACCGCGAACAGGAGCGAGCGCGCGTACATACGATGTTCGACGCGCACCACCAGCTCGTGTGGCGGAGCTTGCGGCGCTACGGGCTCGACGCGGACGCCGCAGCGGACGTCACGCAGCAGGCGTTCGTGGTGGCGCTGGAGCGCGTCGCGGACATTTGGCCTGGCAGCGAGCGTGCTTTTCTGATCGGCGCGGCCATGCGCATCGCGCGCAGCATGCGGCGCAGCAGCGCGCGTTATCAGCTGGATACGGGGCTGGAGGAGCGCTTGGTCCAAACGGGCCCGCATCCCGAGAAGCGCGCCAGTACGGTGGAGTTGCTGGATCGGGTGCTCGCTCAGCTCGACGACGGCTTGGTCGAGGTGTTCGTGTTGTTCGATATCGAAGGCATGTCGGGGCCTGAGCTCGCACGTGCGCTCGGCATTCCACCAGGTACGGTCGCCTCGCGGGTGCGACGCGCGCGCGAGGCGTTTCGCGCGGCCGCGGCGCGCTTGGAGCTGACGCGAGCGAGAGAGGAGGGGCGATGAGCTCACGCAGCGTAGATTCGCAGCCGCCTGAGGCGGCTTGGAGCGACGTGGAGCGCGAGCTGCTCGGTGCTGCGCGTGCAGAACGCATGCCAGCAGAGCTCGAAGCTCGCCTGCGCGACGCGCTCGCTTTTGCACCCGGCATTGCGGAGGTGCCGACCAGCGCCAGCGCCAGTGTGGAGACAGCTCCGCGCGCGTCGTTCAACGGCACTGCTCGCGCGCGTCAGCTCTTTGCAGGCAAGCTCCCGCTCTGGGGGATGCTCGGCATCGTTGCGATCGGCGCGTTCAGTTACTACGCGCTCACCCGTGGCCTACCGCAGCCGACAGCTGCGGCGACTCGACAGCAGGTCACGGCTCCGGCGCAGGGCTCCGCAACGCATGAAGCGGTACAGCTCGACGTGTCTGCAAGCGCCCACGAAGTCACAGCGCACGGAGCTGCTGACGCTCAGCGCGAAGCGACGGTTCGAGGAGCTGCGAGCGTGCCGCGCAACGTCGGCCCAGCGTCTGCGAGCGCGCAGGCAGGCTCTATGCGCGAAGCTGCGAGCGCGCAGCGCGGTGGCGTTGGCTCAACGTCCGCAAGCGCGCAAGCAGGCTCTCGGCGCGAAGCTGCGAGCGCAGAACGCGATGACGTTGGTGGTGATGTTGCACGCGCACCGCGGCACGGAGTTGGAGACGCTGAGTGCGAAGCTGCGAGCGCAGAGCGCGATGGCGTTGGCTCAGCGTGCGCAAGCGCGCAAGTAGGCTCTCGGCGCGAAGCTGTGAGCGCGCAGCGCGATAGCAGCGTCCGGGTAACTGCACGTGCGCGTGACGGGTGGCGGCAACAGACTTCGAGCGCGCGCCCGCGTGCAGTGAGCACCGACACGCCGGTAGTGCCGCCGATGGCTGCGGATAACGGCACGGCGCAAGCGGCTGGTCCGCAGCACGAACCCAACGTCGTGAGCGCGCACGTCGTGCAGAGCGGCAAAGCCGCAACGCCGGATCAGTTGCGCCTCGAAGCGCAGCTGCTGGAGTCCGCGCGCAGCGCGCTCGGCCACGGCGCGCTACCCGAAGCGCGCCAATGGCTGGCGCGTTACCAAGCGCAGTTCGCGCGCGGCGCGCTTCAGCCCGAAAGCCAAGTTCTCGGGATCGAGCTCGCCGTGCGCACCGGCGCGCGAACCGCAGCGAAAGCCCAGGCGGAGCACTTCCTAGCGCAACATCCGCATCACCCACTTCGCGACCGCGTCCAGATACTTACTGAAGAACCTCACTGAGCAGACTTAACTGCAGCGACGATACGACCGCAACCAACCTGTAAGCCAAAGGCCGGGTTCGAGACAAACGGTCTCTCACGCTAAGCCTAAGCGCGGCCCGTTCACTGAGCAGCTCATCAGGAACAGCGCGAAAGGGCCGCACGCACCGTGCTGCGGGTGAACGCGCATGGCCTGCTTGCAACTGGCGATGGGCTCGCGCCCGCAAACGACAGGTGCGGTTGCACACCCGGATTGGTCGCTAAGCGATGCGCGCTACAGCTGCGGCGTGAATGGGGGCTTGCCGGTGCTGGGGGTGTCGTAGTGGTGAACGTCGCCGTCGCGTAGGCGGATCGCCCAGGTGGTCTTGTGCTTGAGCGCTCGACCTTTGAGCGTGACTCCGCGCACAACCAAGCTCGTGGGAAGCTGCATCGAGATGGCTTGCGTGGGGCACACTTTCACGCAGGCCGCGCAATCCCAACACTCACGGTTATCGGTGATCGCGGCCTTGTTGTTCTCTTTGATGAACATCAGGTCGCCAGGACAATCGCGCACGCACATCGGCTCGTCGGCCGTGCCGCAGCGATTGCAGAGGTTCTCGTCGACGCTGATTCCCATGACTGCTCAATCCTTCGGGTCGCTCGAATCGCCGAGCGTGCCGTTGCCAAACGGCTGGCGGATCACTGCGCCATCGGAGAGCGGAGGCAGGACGACATCGATAGTGGCGCGCTCCACTGGGCGCTCGATGATCCTAAGGCTGCCATCTGCCTCGCGCACGCTATTCACGAAAATCATGAAATGTTCGTCGTCGCGCTCGGGGTAATCCAGGCGTTCTTGGTAACAGTGCCAGCGCGTCTCACGCCGGTGGCTCATGTGGGTTAGCAGGGTGCGCGCGACCTCGACGCGGTCGATCACTTCGTGACAGTGCATCAGCTCGTAGGGAGTTGCGGCGCCGAGCGCTTCCAGCTCGCCTTCGAGACGCTCGAGGTGCAAGCGCGCGATACGCAGCGTGCCTTCCGCATAGCCGTACTGCACGCTGATGCCGCCGGCGTATTCGTCCATGACCTTCTGCAATCGCTCTTCGAAGTCGCGCGCAGGGACGGGGCCCGGCTGCGCGATCGGCGCAAACACGCGCGTGCGTTCTTGCTCGACCACATCGGGAGCAAGCGCTGTCGCTGCTGGCTGCGAGCGCAGCTCGTCGATCATCGCGCGCACTGCGAGCACGGCTTCTGCCCATGCGCCCGATGCATACTTTTTTGGCGTGCCACCCGCGACATCGCCCGCGGCGTACAGACCGGGCAACGTGGCGCGACGCGCGGAGTCGATCCAATATCCGGACAGGCCGTGCCCACCCACGACGTGCGGCTCACCGCCCGTGATCTCGACCGGCGCCATCTCGCCGCCGTGCCCTGCGTAATACGCTTCGTCCGACATGATCATCGCGGTCGACGGAGCCATCGACAGGTACGCCGCGATCGTGCCGTCTAACTTGCGCGGGTTCACGCCGCGCAGATCGAGATAACAAGGCCCGCGGCCCGCGCGGTGCTCCATCAAGGTTGCGTACAACCGATCTTGCGTAAGCATGCGCTTGCCGCCGAGATGCTCGTAGTACTTCTCGAGATATGCCTCCCCGCGCGCGTTGATCTGCTTGGCGCCAAGCCACTGGGCGATCTCACCCGTCGGCGCCATCGCATCCTTGATGCGCAGCGGAATGAAGCGAAACTCGAACGACGTCATCTCCGCGCCGGCGCGGATGCCCATCGCGAGACCTGCGCCGGTGTTGAACGGCGAATACCACATGCGGTGCGCTGCGCCGCCTGGGTTACTCGGCCGGTACAGCCCCGCAGCACCGCCCGTGCACACCAGCACGGTCTTGGCGCGCACAATGTAGAAGGTGCCGTCGCGCACACCAAAGCCGAACGCCCCGACGACTCGACCATCTTGCACCGCGAGCCCGGTCGCATTCACGCGATTCAGGATCGTCGCCCCCGAAGCTTCGGCACGCTTGCCCAAGATCGGCTTGATGCGCTCGCCAAAGATCTTGATCGACGCGCGCCCGCGCTTGAGCGGCGCGCCCATCTCGTCACGCGGGATCGGCAGACCCCAATCTTCGACGCGCTTGACCTGTGCGTTCAGCTCGCGCGCCATGGTCAGCGTAAGATCATCGCGCACCACGCCGATCGTTTCGCGGATGGCGTAGCGCAGGAACGACTCAGCGGTTTCACCCGTCGTGAGATACGCGTTGAGCGCAGAGATACCTGCAGCCAAGCAGCCGCTGCGGTAGACGTGCGCTTTCTCCATCACCACAACCGACAGCTCGGGCGCGCGCTCGCGTGCTTCTACGGCGGCGACGCAGCCAGCTGCACCACCGCCGATGATCAGCACGTCACAAGCGAGCTCGACCTGGTTCATGAGATGTGCAGCGTCGATTCACGAAAGTCGTTGGTGCCGGGCTTGTGGACCCAGAGCTTCGTCTCGACCACTTTGCCCGCCTGTACGCTCACTACGATGAACGCGCATGGCCACATCAGCACGTTGTCCGAAGCGAACGTCGCCGCATCTTCGGTCGAGAAGTACGCGCCGGCGTCGCAGTGCGAGTGGTAGATGACTTTGATCGGCTCGCCCGCCTTTTCGGCGCTCTCGAACGCACGCGCAGCGCGCAGCTCGTTGATCTTGAAGTACTCGCGCGACGTGCGCGGGAAGGTCACCGGATCCAGCTTGTGGAATTTGTCGGCTTCATTGACCTCAGGCTGCGCTTTGTTGAGCTGCAGCGGGTCTGCGGATGGTCCCGCGACGAACCCGCAGCACTCGCTGGGATAAGTCTCGAGCGCGTGCGCGTGCAGCTGTTCGAGCAGCGCTTGCGGCAGCCTGAGCTCACCGTCGATCCAAGGAGCACGTTCACCACTCATAGTATTTCTCCCAGCGCATCGGCGCGAAGTAGCGATCTCCGCGGTCACAAGCGATCGTGACCACACATCCATGCTGGATGCGGTGCGCGATCTGCAATGCCGCCCACACGTTGGCGCCCGTCGAGTGACCGACGTGCAGCCCTTCCTCGTGCGCCAAGCGATCCGCCATGTCCCAACCCTCTTCAGTCGGGATCGGCATATGCTCGTCAGGCAGCGCTTCGTTGTAGATCTCGGGCACGAGCGAGGACCCCATGTGCTTGAGTCCCTCGAGTCCATGCAGCGGCTCAGCAGGTTGCGCCGCCACGCAGGTGATCTTGCGCGGATGCTCGTGCAGACGGCGCGTGACGCCCATGCAAGTGCCGGAAGTTCCGAGGCCCGTGACGAAGTGCGTGATCTCGTCGCCCACCTGCTCGAGAATCTCGCGACCCGTGCCGAGGTAGTGCGCGAGCGGATTGCTCGGGTTGCGATATTGATCGCTGTAGAAGTACTTGTTGGGCGTCTCAGCCACCAGCTTACGGCACATGCGAATGGCGCCGTCGGAGCCCTCCATCGGATCGCTGTAGATCAGCTCTGTGCCGTACGCCTGCGTGATGTTCTTGCGCGCTTGCGAGACGTTCGCAGGCATGACGAGCGCGACGCGATACCCGAGCGCCGCGCCGAAGATCGAATAGGCCACGCCGGTGTTGCCGCTGGTGGCGTCGATCAGGATCTTGTCTTGCGTGAGCCGGCCATCCGCGATCGCGTCGCGCATCATCTGCAACGCGGGCCGATCCTTCACGGAACCACCGGGATTCATGTACTCGAGCTTGAGATAGATCTTCACGTTCGGCGTGTCTTTGCCGATGTGATGCAAGCGCACGAGCGGTGTCTCACCGACCGCGTCGATCACGGAATTCATGAGCGCAGGGCGTGACATGTCAGTCGACCTCCGCGGGCGCTTTCGCGATGGAAAGCGTGGGGTTTTGCTTCGCTGCAGCGCCCACGCCCGCAACTTGTTTGATGGTCTCTACCGCGGCCCACGCGCCGAGCAGCCAATCCGCGCACGCTTGCAGGGCAGGCTCGACCGTCGCGGCTTCCCCGAGCGCGACGGGTACACTCGGCTCGGCTTCGACCACTTGCAGGCCTGCGCGCGCCAAGTAGTCGCGTGCGACGAGCGCCGCTCCTGGCTGCGCTGCCGCGTCACTAACAACCAGCGCGACGCGGCTCGCACATAGGCGCGCTTGCCCGGCTTGGCCGAGCTCCCGGAGGATCACTTGCCTCGCGTAGAGGCATATCTGCTGCTCGGTTAGCACCTGCGCGCTCAGCGTCCGCCCGCGATCGCAGGCACGATGCTGATCGAATCGCCGTCTTTGACAACCGTGTCGAGGCTGTCGAGGAAGCGGATGTCTTCCTCGTTCTGGTAGATGTTCACGAAGCGGCGCACGCCTTTGTCGTCCAATAGGCGCTCGCGCAGCCCAGGGTAGTTCTTCTCCAGGTTCTCGATGATGTCGCGGACAGTCTTGCCCGAGGCCTCCACCTCGTCTTTGCCCTGGGTGAGGGTGCGCAGAGGGGTTGGAATGCGAACGGTGATGGCCATGTCGATGTCTCCTTAGAAAATGGCAAACTGAAAAACAGTGCTGCTTGATGTGTGCCGAAGCGTCACGCAGCGCAGTCGGGTGGTTGATAGCGAGCCGGGTCCACAACGGTTAGCTGCCCGTTGCACGCCGGGCACAGAGGGCTACGCGCGATGCGCGTCTGGCGCAAGGCTCCAGCGAGCGCGCGGTAGTGGTGCAACACGCCGGCGGCCTTGTTATGACCGAGCAGCAAGCGCAGCGCGATCGACGCTTGCAACGCGCCCATGACCCCGACCACCGGGCCGATCACGCCCGCGGTCGCGCAGCCTTGGTCTGGACCTTCAGGGATGTCCTCGAACACGCAGCGCAAACACGCGCTTTGGCCGGGAACGTAGCCGAGCGTCCAACCAACCCAGCGCACGGCTGCGGCTTGCACGCAGCTGACCTGCGCCAGCTGGCAGGCGTCTGCCGTCAGGAACTTGGTGGGATAATTGTCGCTTCCTTCGACGACCAGATCGAAGCCGCGCACGCGCTCCAGCGCGCTTTCCGGGCGCAGGCGGCCTTCGCGTGCTTGCACCTCGGTGTGCGTGTGGCCGGCAGCCTGGGCCAAGCGTCGGAGCTGCTCGGCGGCTCGCTGCGCCTTGGGCGCGCCCACGTCGCGCACGCTGTACAGCGTCTGGCGCTGCAGGTTGCTGAGCTCCACCTGATCGTCGTCGAGCACTTCGAGGTAGCCGATGCCCGCCTGGGCGAGCAGCGTCCCCGCGGGTGAGCCCAAGCCTCCCGCGCCGATCAGCAGCACGCGCTTGTCGCGCAACGCGGCCGGCGCGCTCATGCGAAGTACTCGTCCAGGCTGAAATAGCGCTCGCCCGTATCACACAGGAAGGTCACGACCGTCGCACCGGGACCGAGCTCGCGCGCTACTTGTGCTGCCACCGCGACATTTGCACCCGCACTGATGCCGACCAACAAACCTTCTTCGCGCGCGAGCCGACGCTTCATGTCGTAAGCATCGCGGTCGCTCACCAGGCGCACTTCGTCGACCGTGCTGCGGTCGTAGTTTCGCGGCACGAAACCCGCGCCGATGCCTTGGATCTTGGTGGGTCCCGCTTCGCCGCCGCTCAGCACGGGTGAGCTCTCCGGCTCGACCGCGATCACCCGCAGCCCTGGGCTGCGTTGCTTGAGCTCCCTGCCGACGCCGCTGATCGTACCGCCGGTACCCACCGCTGAGATCAGGGCATCGATGCGCGTGCCCAACGTGTCGACGATCTCCTGGGCGGTGTGCTCCGCGTGCGCTGCAGGGTTCGCAGGATTGTCGAACTGTTGCGGCATGAACGCGTTTTCGGCCTCTACGATCTCGCGCGCTGCTGCGATCGCGCCTTCCATCGCCTGCTCGGCCGGAGTGAGCACGATGCGTGCGCCGTACGCTTTGAGCAGGGCGCGCCTCTCGAGCGACATGCTCTCAGGCATGGTCAGCACGAGCTTGTAGCCTTTGATCGCGCACACCAGTGCGAGCCCGATGCCGGTGTTGCCCGAGGTCGGCTCGACGATCGTTCCGCCGGGTGGCAACGCGCCGCTGCGCTCCGCGGCTTCGACCATGGCGAGACAAATGCGATCTTTCACAGATCCGCCGGGGTTCATGTGCTCGGCTTTGCAGAACACGCGCGCTGCGTCGTCCGCGACGATGCGGTTGATGCGGATCAGCGGCGTGCGGCCGATGAGCTCCAGGGGTGAATCGATGACTGGCGCAACCATGTTCGTGTGCTCCGAATGCGGCACTCAGATGGCGTAGACGTACGCTGGTTCCAACCGACGAGTGATACCCAACGCTTCTGCCTTGGCACACATATCCGCGACGGTCACCGCATCGAGGCGCTCTTCGACGCTCAGCGATACAGCGTTGAGTGTCTCTTCCGCTACCCGGTAGCTCGAGGTCGCGGCGAGTACTGCATCACGCGCGGCGGGAAGCACGCGCACGGGACCTTCTAAAGCGCGGGTGATGTCGCCCAGCCGAATCGCCTCGGGCGCGCGCGCCAGCTGGTACCCACCGCGGGGGCCTCGCTTGGACGTCACGAGGCCAGCCCGGCGCAGGTCCTGAAACACCTGCTCCAGGAACCGAGGTGGGATGGCCTGCCGCTCGCAGATCTCCTTGATCTGCCCAGCGCCATTCGCGTGAAAGGCGAGGTCGAAGATGGCTTGGACCCCGTACAGGGCTTTACTGGAGAGCTTCATGGCAGGCAGGAATTCCTGCAGAACCCTATCGGAAATGTCAAGAACCTCATCAGTGACCATCCCCTGCACAGGGGGGTTCGACGCAAGTCCTTTAGGCGCCTACGCTCTCGAGGTGCGATGCCGCCGATTTCTAGGCTCCCCCGAGCAGCTTCGAGTGCTGCACGCGGCCCTGCTCGCATGTGCATGGGCCAGCTTGACCAGCCAAGTCGCGCGCGCCGAAGCGTCACGCTCGGACCTGCATGCCTGCGTGGACGCAGCGTTTTCTGGCGAGCAGCGCGCGAACGCGCTCGAAACCACGTTTTTCCTGAAAGGGGACGCGCAAGTTTACTCGCAGGCGTATGGCGCGAGGCAATGCTTGGGCTTCATGGCAGCAGGCGCGCGCAACGTGCAATCGCTCGAGTTGGTGCTGCGTTCCGCGGAGGGGCGGGTGCTCGCACGTTCGGAGTCGCCGAGCGCGCTGGCGTACGTGAAGCACTGCGGCGCTGCGTCCGAGATGGTGTTCGCGACGGTGCGCGTGACAGACGGCCAGGGTGAGGTGGCTTATCGGGCTTGGGCGAGCGACGAGCCGCGGCCCCAGGCACTGCGCCGCATGGAGAACTGCGCCGCGCTCGGAACGCCCCGCCCGGTGCCGCTGTCTGTCGGGCCGGAGCCACCAGGGCAGTCGATCGAGCATCAGCTCGAGACCGCTGGGGGCGAGCTCGGTCGACTCGGCTATCAAGCTGGCAAGTTGGTGGCGTTCGGGGCGCTGCGCGCCGGGCAACATGCCGCCAACGGCCTCTTGCTCTCGCGCAAGCGTTGTTATGCGCTGGTCGCTGTCGGCAGCGATGAAATCGTCGATCTGGATTTGCGCGTGTTCGGCCCGACCCTGCCGCTCGCAGCTGCAGGTGCAGACGTGTCGCGCAGCCGCGCGGCGCGCGTGAAATTGTGTGCGGAAGCGCCCGCGCGGTACGTCGTCGATGTCTCGGCATTTCAAGGCGAAGGCGCGTATGCGGTCGCGGCGCTCGAGTTGGTCGAGCCCGAGCCGCAGCCTGGCATCGAAGGGGGCGCGCGCATCGAATATGCGGAGCTGGTAGCGCGGATGAGGGCACGCGGCTTCAAGTCCGAGGTGTTGACGTCAGGTGTCGTGGACCGCGAGGAAAAGCTGCAGGTTGCCCTTCCCGTAGCGCCCGGCGCATGCGTGGCGATCGGTGCGCTGCGTTCCACGGATGATCCCGCGAGCAGCAGCTTGATGCTGGGATTGACGGCCGAGGACGGCGGGCTCTTGGCGATGGACGGTCCCTCCAAAGAGCCGCCTTTGCTGTTTCACTGCGCCGGGCAGGCCGAGCGATTGCAGGCGGTGGTCGGGACTGCGCAAGGACGAGGGCGTGCGCGCTTTGCGTTGATCGTAGGTCGTGAAACCGCGGAGGGCACTCCATGACTTGGAATGGGCTGGCGAGGGTGCTCGCGAGCGTTTGTGTCAGCATGGGTTCGGCGGGTTGTGTCACGGGTAAGGCCGCACAGCGCGACTCTGCGCGTGAACAAGCGGAGCGCTCGGTGCCACCTGCGCTACGCAAGGACTTGGACCACGTGTCGCGCGTGCTCGAGCGCTCGGGTCTGAAGGTTTCAGGCCGCGGGTTGTGGGGTTTCATGCTCGCAGGCAGCCACGCGACACTGCCCGTGACCATCGCCGCTCACAGCTGCGTTACCGTCATCGCACGCGCGACCCGCGCGGCGCGCGATGTCGACGCTGCGCTGTATGCCGCGGACGGCAGGCTCTTGGCGCTCGACTCCGGCGCGGGCGCTAACCCGACCGTGCAAGCTTGCGCGGCCGAGGTCAGCGCCCAGGCCTATTACGTGATTCAATTCTACGAAGGTGATGGCAGCTTCGTCGCGCTGCCGTACGTGGGTCCGCGCGCTGCATCGCGCCGCGCCAGCGCCGCCGTCGGCGGCAAGCTCGCGTTCGCCGAGATCGTCGATGCTCCAGAAGTGGCCGAGGAGCCGGTGAGCGCGTTGACTGAGGGCCTGCGCAAGCGCGGGTTCAGTGCCGTCGGCGAGCCGCGCCAGTTCGCGATCGCGCAGGGTGAGCGCGTGCGCTCGACGCTGCCCGTCGAGGCGGGCCAGTGCTACACGGTTGCGTCCTTTGGCGGCCCAGGGGTCGAGGCGTTGCGCCTACGCTTGCTCGACGATCAGGGGCAGGTCGTCAGCGAAGCGGATGACGCGACGCCGCGCGCTGCGGCACAGCTGTGTGCCCGTGCTACAGCCCCGTACGCGATCGAGGCCGAATCAGCGGCCGGCGCCGGTGAAGTTTTGGTCCTCACATATCGGGTCGATGTGCTCACGGCTGGCGGAGAGGCCGGTTTGTGGCTGGGCTATCGGCCAGACCGCACAATCCGGCCGGCTGCCAAGCAGCCCACGGACACGCCAGCGGCTGGAGCTCACGTAAAATAGCGCGCGAAATAGTCTTCGATCTTACTCTCTACCAAGCTGCGCATCGGCTTGAGCATCAGGCCCAGCTTCACCTCGGCGACCACGCGATCGTCGGTCACGGTGAGCCGGCCTTTGGCGCCCGTGCGCTCGAACTCGATCACGTCACCCTCCACACGAAACTCGACCTGCGCTTTCTCTTTCATGCGTTCTGCGACACTCAGGGCGGCGCGCAGGGCCGCCTCTTTGCCTAGCGTGTGGGCTTTTTCGACTCGGATATCAGCCATGCCACCGGCATAACCCAGAAACCCGGCGGCCGCACGCTTCCCCCCTTTGCCGGGGAGAAACACGGTGTTAGCTTGCGCGACACCGCATCATTTACTGAGAGAATGCAATGACATTTACGGAAGCAGCGTTGGAAGTCCTGCGAACGGCAGGGGAACCGCTGCACTACAAGAAGATCACTGAGCTCGCGATCGAGCGCAACCTGCTTTCCCACGTCGGCAAGACGCCCGAGGTCACGATGAGCTCGCGGCTCGCCATGATGGTGAAGAAAGACCGCGGGCAAGCGCCGATCATCAAGGTGAAGCCCGGTGTGTTTGCGATCCGCGAGTCGGCCCTGCAAGGCGCGAATCTTTCTCCCGAAGCGCTCGCTGCGATCAGCGAGGTCGAAGGCATCGAAGAGCCCAAAGTGGCTGGCTCGGATGAGGCCGTGTCGACGCTTTCGACCGAGGAAGCTGCTGTCAGCGTGCCCGTTCCACAGAAAGCACCGAGCCTGCCTGGCTCCGATGTGTTTCCGGAGGAGGAGGGTGACGACGATCCGATCCTCGCGGGTCTCGAGCAGGAATCCGATGGGGGCGAACGCTCCGGCCGCCGTCGGCGGCGTCGTCGGCGGCGCAAAGGCGAGAAGGCGGACGGTACGCCGGAAGTCGCGCCGCGCGCGGAGAGCAGTGGGCAGCGCGAGAATCAGCGCGAGCGCTTCCGTGATCGGCCACGCCAAGAGCGCCAAGAGCGAAGCGATCGGCCAGACCGAAATGATCGGCCAGACCGAAATGATCGGCCAGACCGAAACGATCGGCAGGACCGAAACGATCGGCCAGACCGAAACGATCGGCCAGACCGAAACGATCGGCCAGACCGCAGTGAGCGCTTCGATCGACAGTCGGCCCGCAGCGAGGAGCGGCGGGGCGAGGACCGTGAGCGCAACGATGGCGCGCGCTCGGGTCCGGACGAGAGCCTCGACTGGAATCGTCAGCCCGCCGATGGGGACTTGCTCGGCAAGGATCTCGCGGATGCTGTCGCAGCCGTGTTGGCGCGCGGTGATCGCGCACCGCACACGTTCTCGCGCGTGGCTGAGCTGCTCGTGCGGCGCGGTCGGTTGAGCGGATCGCCCACGGCGCTTTCGCCCACGATCGCGGCTGCGGTGCGCGCGGACATCGCGCGTGCTGAGTTGCTGCGCGCGCGTCCCCGCTTCCGCCTGCGTGGTGCGCGGCTGTCGCTCTCGGATTGGCATTTGCCGAAGGGCTTGCAGCGCGCTGAGCAGGACCTGCTCTCCGGTGCCGAGCGTTATGCCAGTGAGCTGCGGCGCGCGTTGATCCAGAAGCTGAGCGAGCTGCCGACGGCGGGCTTCGCTGAGCTGCTTGCGACGTGGCTAAACGCCGAAGGTGTGACTGCGCTGCGCGCGGTGCGCCGTCCCGGTAGCTCGGGATCGGAGCTGCACTTCGCCGGTACGCGCAAGACGGGTAGCGAGGAAGTTCGACTCGCGATCGTCGTGCAACGCGGCGGCCGCGACATCGACCGCGAAGCGATCATCGATGTGCGTGGGGCGCTGCATCACTATGGTCAAGCGCAGGTGGCGTGGGTCGTCACCTTGGGTCGCATCACCAGCGGCGCGCGTGAAGAAGCTGCGGCGCAGGCTGCCGCTTGTGCGTTGTTCGACGGTCAAGCGCTCGCCACCGCGATGGAGCGGCTGGGTGTTGCGGTGCGTCGCAACGTGATCCCGCACTACGAGATCGATTACGACTTGCTCGAGGCGCTGGGCGATAGCCCGGAGCAGCGCGAGCGGCGTGAGCGTGAGCAAGAGCGCGAGCGGCGTGAGCACAACGAGCGCACGCGCCCGGTGCAGAAAGAACGCGGTCGTTCGGGTCGCGGGTCGTCGAACAAGCCGCAAGAAGAGCGCGTTGCGCGCAGGCGGGACACCGAAGGCGACGATCAGGAAGAGCGCAACAAAGCGCGTCCGGTCAAGCTGCGCGACGCCGACTGGGATGACGAGGCCGCGCCGCACAGCGTGCAAGACAGTCAAGACGGTCACGAGCGTCACGAAGGCGAAGAGGGCGATGACAGCGCCGAGCCGAACGAGTCGCTTGCACCGCGCGGATACGCGTTGCGCGATACCGCAGATGATCGTCGTGATGAAGGCGAAGCCCTGCGGCTGCGCGACGAGCTGGAAGGCGACGCGGACGAGTCGGCAGACGACGAGGATTTCTCCACCTCGGAAGGAAACGACGACGAGTACGCAGCCAGCGACGACTCTGACGCGGACGACGACGACAGCGATGACGACGAAGCCAGCGATGGCGACGACGATTCCGATTCCGATGACGCCGAAACCGACGACGACTACCAAGCCGGCGTAGACTCCGACGCCGACACGGAAGACGACGACGCAGACGACGCAGACGACGCCGACACGGAAGACGACGACGCGGACGACGCGGACGACACGGAATCGGACGAGTCCGACTCGGACGAAGCAAGCGACAAAGCGCAACCCACCGAATCCACCGGTGGCCGCGCCCGCCGCCGCTAAACCAAAACCGCAGCCAAGAGCGGCGCGCCCAAAAGGTGCGCCGCTCGCAGCGGCGCCGCCCGAACGGCCACTCGCTCGAGCGCGTTGGTTTGCGAATCGCGAGGGCGTTGCGCGAGCTTTAGATGGTCGGGAGGCCGAAGGCTTGGAGGATGGCTTCGGCGCCCAGGGTGGCCGTTAGCGTGCCTTCGCGGAGGGCGCGTTCGACTTCGGGGGCTTGAGCCGCTACTTGCGGGTGAGCATGAAGGGCGCGCAGCGCGCGTTCTTCGACCATTTGCCACATCCAGCGACGCGTTTGCTCGTTGCGCTGCTTCGCGAGCTGACCGCTGCTCTCCAGGATCTCGCGGTGCTCGAGCACCTTGGTCCAAAGCTCGTCGAGCCCGCGGTTGTGAAGCCCGCTCACACTGATCACCGGCGGCTTCCAGCCCGAATACGTCCCGCGCATCAAGCGCAACGCCGCCATGTACTCGCGCCGCGCGTTGCGTACCAAGGTCGCGTTCTCAGCCTCGGCCTTGTTGATCGCGATCATGTCGGCCAGCTCCATGATCCCGCGCTTGATGCCTTGCAGCTCATCGCCAGCGTTCGCCAGCATCAGCACCAAGAAGAAGTCGACCATCTGCGCGACGGTGGTCTCCGATTGACCCACGCCAACCGTCTCGACCAGCACCACATCGAAGCCAGCCGCTTCACAAACCAGCATGGTCTCGCGCGTCTTGCGCGCCACGCCACCGAGTGAGCCCGAGGCAGGCGTGGGCCGAACAAACGCCTTGGGATCACGGGCCAGCTTCGTCATGCGCGTCTTGTCGCCGAGGATGCTGCCGCCCGTGACACCGCTCGTCGGATCGATCGCGAGCACTGCGATACGTTGACCTTGTGAGGTCAGGTTCGTCCCGAGCGCTTCGATCATGGTGCTCTTGCCGACGCCAGGCACGCCGGTGATGCCCACGCGGATCGCCTTGCCAGTGTGCGGCAAGAGCTCGATCAACAGCTTCTGCGCCAGCTCGTGATCGCGCTTGGCATTGCTCTCGACCAACGTGATCGCTCGGCCAAGCACAGCGTGATCGCTCGCGCGCACGCCGTCCACATACTCCTGCAAGCTCAGCTTACGACGCTTGGGCACCGGCCGGTCGGAGCGCGAGCTGCCGCCATCAGCTGCAGGCTCGGGCTCTTCCCAGGACGTGCGCTTGTCACCGCTCACGCAGGTGTTGCCTCATCCGAAATGCGCTCCTCCAGCTCGGCCAGGAGCTCCTTCGCCGCCTTTGTGATCACCGTGCCAGGCCCGAAGATGCATGAGGCACCGGCCGCATACAGCGCGTCGTAGTCTTGCGGCGGAATCACGCCGCCCGCGACGATCATGATGTCTTCGCGCCCGAGCGCATCGAGCGCTCTACGCAGCTCGGGGATCAATGTCAGGTGACCCGCGGCGAGCGAGCTCGCGCCTACCACATGCACGTCGTTCTCCACGGCTTGCCGTGCGGTCTCTGCTGGCGTCTGGAACAGCGGCCCAACATCGACGTCGAAGCCCATGTCAGCGAACGCCGTCGCGATGATCTTCGCGCCACGATCGTGACCGTCTTGGCCCATCTTCGCGACCAGGATACGCGGACGTCGACCTTCCTTCAGCTCGAACTGCTTGGTCAGCTCGATCACCTCACGGACGTCGTTGTTCACGTTGTTCACCTCACCACTATACACCCCGGTGATCGAACGAATCACGGCCTCGTGGCGACCCCAGACCTTCTCCAGCGCGTCGCTGATTTCGCCCACGCTGGCGCGGGCACGCGCTGCATCGAGCGCGAGCGCGAGCAAGTTGCCCTCGCGTGACTCGGCGGACTTGGTCAAAGCGTTCAGCGCCGCTCGCAGCTTCGCTTCATCGCGGCCCTTGCGCAGCTCGTTCAAACGACGGATCTGCGACGCGCGCACCTCCGTGTTGTCGACCTTGAGGATCGCGAGCGGCTCCTCGCGCGTGGGCGGGAACTTGTTCACACCGACGATCGTCTGACGACCCGAGTCGATGCGCGCTTGCGTACGCGTCGCGGCTTCTTCGATGCGCATCTTGGGCAGACCGGCTTCGATCGCTTTGGCCATGCCGCCGTGCGCTTCAACCTCTTCGATCAACGCCCAGGCGCGGCGCGCGAGATCGTGCGTCAAGCGCTCGACATAGTAGCTGCCGCCCCAAGGATCGACCGTGCGGGTGATCCCGGTTTCCTGCTGCAAGTACAGCTGCGTGTTGCGAGCGATGCGCGCGCTGAAGTCAGTCGGCAACGCCAGCGCTTCGTCGAGCGCATTCGTGTGCAGTGACTGTGTGTGACCGCAGGCCGCCGCCAGCGCTTCGATGCACGTGCGCGTGACGTTGTTGAACGGATCCTGTGCTGTGAGACTCCAGCCTGACGTCTGGCAGTGCGTACGCAGCGCCATCGACTTGTCCGACTTGGGATTGAAGCCTTTTACGATCTTCGCCCACAGCCCGCGCGCGGCGCGCATCTTGGCGACTTCCATGAAGTAGTTCATGCCGATCGCCCAGAAGAACGAAAGTCGCGGCGCAAACTGATCGATACCGAGACCCGCGGCGATGCCGGTGCGGATGTACTCCATACCGTCCGCCAGCGTATACGCGAGCTCGATGTCCGCCGTCGCACCAGCCTCCTGCATGTGATAGCCGGAGATGCTGATGCTGTTGAACTTCGGCATGTTCTGCGACGTGAACGCGAAGATATCGCCGATCGCGCGCATCGAAGGCTCAGGCGGATAGATGTACGTGTTGCGAACCATGAACTCTTTCAGAATGTCGTTCTGAATCGTTCCGGTCAGCTTCGCCGCGGGCACGCCTTGTTCTTCGGCCGCGAGGATGTAGAGCGCAAGCACGGGCAACACCGCGCCGTTCATCGTCATCGACACGCTCATCTGATCGAGCGGGATGCGATCGAACAAGATGCGCATGTCGAGGATCGAATCGATGGCCACGCCGGCCATGCCGACATCGCCCGAGACGCGCGGATTGTCGGAGTCGTAACCGCGGTGCGTCGCGAGATCGAACGCGATCGACAGACCCTTCTGACCCGCGGCAAGATTGCGACGGTAGAAAGCGTTGCTGTCCTCAGCCGTTGAAAAACCTGCGTACTGACGCACGGTCCAAGGCTGCTGCACATACATCGTCGAGTACGGACCGCGCACGAAAGGCGCCATGCCCGGCTGGTAACCAAGGTGCTCGACCTGCTCGAGATCCGCGGCGCTGTACACCGGCGCGACGTCGATCTGCTCGGGCGTGCGCCATAACAAATCTTGCCCCTGCGCCTGCGTGTTCGCGAGCGCTTCCCAGTCGCCCTGGCTCGCAGGTGGGATGGTGACGGCGTCGAAGCCGAGCTCTCTAAAATCGATGCGGGCGGTCATGAGGCGACTCCCATAGCGTCGAGCAGTTGTTGCAGGCTGGCCACGACGTCCGTGCCCATGAAGATGAAACCGGTCACGCCAGCTTGCTCATCGCTGGCCTGCCGATCGCCCGGGCGCCCGGCGACGATGATCTGCTTGGCTCCGCGCTTCTTCAGCTCGGGCACGAGCGTGGGGATCCACTCTGGATATTGGTCGTCGCTACCGCAGACCACGACCAGCGAGGTATGCGCGGCCGCGAACGCTTCGGCTGCGGCTTGCACGTTTGCGAAGCCTTCGTTGTCGAGCACGCGCAGTCCGCCGGCGTTCAAGAACCCGGTGGCGTAGCTCGCACGTGCTTTGTGCTTGGGGATCTCACCCAAGTTGCACAGGAATGCATGTGGCGCCGGTTGCCCGCTCGCGATCTGGCGATCGACGCGGTCGCGCAGCGCTTCGAATGCTGCTGCCGCTCGGCGCACGGGCAAGGCTGCTTGGTGCAAGCTCGAGCTCCCCACTGCCAGCGCACGCGTGATCTCATCGACGCTTGCGCCTTGCAGGGCTGCGTGGACCGCCGCAGCGAAACGCGCGCCGGGCTCCGCCGCTCGCAGCTGCTCGATCGACTTCTGCGCTGCGTCGCTGGGCAGCGGCGCTTCGACCACGGCACGCTCGCCGAACGGCTCGCGGTGCACCGGTTCCTCGCTCAAGTTGGCGAACTCGCTCACACCCAAGAGCGGAGCGCTGCGCTTCGCGATCGCTTGGAGGCGCGTGCGCGAAGTCTCCTCGATCACGTTCGCGACCTTCGACGTGCCGAGCGCGTTGGCCATGCCGCCCTGGCGCTCGATGTCTTGCAGCACAGCCCAAGCAGCGCGCGCGAGCTGATCCGTGAGCGACTCGACGTAGTAGCTGCCGCCAGCGGCGTCAGCTACCTGCGTGACGTGTGCTTCCTCGTTCAAGATCACTTGCGCGTTGCGCGCGATCCGGCGCGCGAAGCTGTCGGAGCGGCCGAGTGCAGCATCGAAGCCGCGCGTGGTCACTGTGTCGGCGCCGCCGACCATCGCAGCAAAGGCCTCGGTGGTCGTGCGCAGCATGTTGACCCAAGGGTCGCGCCGGGTCTTGGTGCCGAGCGCGGTGACCGCGTGGATGTGCGTGTTCTGCGCGTTGGGACCGCCGCCGTGCGCGGCGACGAGCTTGGACCAGCACACGCGCAGCGCGCGCAGCTTGGCCAGCTCCAAGAACATGTCCGATGCCACCGGCACGCGGAACCCGATCTGCGCGCAGCTCTGCTCTAGGCTCAGCCCGGCATCCAGGTTCCAGCGCAAGTACTCGAGGCCGGTGGCCAGCGCGTAGCCGAGCTCTTGCACCGCGCTCGCACCTGCGAGCTGGTACGGCTCGACGTCGACCACCGCAGCTTGCAGCTGCGGGCAGTTTTGGGCGGTGAACGCGCACAGCTCCGTGAACAATGCGCGCGCTCGGGCCAAGTCGTAGGGCAGGGAGCCATCTCGAGCGAGCGCGCCGATCGGGTCGCAGCCGAGCGAGCCGGACAAGCGCGCGGGGTCGGCCTCTTTGAGGTCGGCGAGCGCGAGGTGCAGCGCGGCTAAGGCCACGTTGCCGCCAGCGTCTAAGCGTAGCTGTGTCGCCTCCAGGTTGACTGGTGCGAGCACTTCGTCGAGCTGAGCCAAGCTGTCACACTGCAGCCCGTCGGCCACGTTGCGAGTGGGTTCGCCGGTGCGCGAGTGCTCGTCGAAGCGCAGCCAGAGCGACGTCGCACCAGCGCTCAGGTCTTCCGCGATCTCTTGCGCGGCGCTGTGCGGGTTGGCCGCGGTTTGCTCGCTGCATACGTCCCAGCGCTCCCCGTAGCTGCCGAATGGCTTAGGCCCGCGCCGATAGGGCGCCAAGCCCGCGAACCCAATCGCGTTCTGCGACTCGAGCGCGGCGGTGGTCCCGGCTGTGTAGAGCGGCTGGACCGTGATGCCTTCCGGAGTGCGCGTCAGCAGTCGCTTCTCAAAGTCCGCACCTTTCAGGTCTTTTTCCACCTGCGCGCGCCAGCTTTCGTAGCTGACATTCGGAAACTCACTCAGAAGCTTGTCTGACATGCCTCTCTCACTCGCTGCCGCGTCCCGAGCCCATGGGGTGACGACGGACGTGCCCGACCCAGATACTGGGAGCGTTCCCCACACGCAAGTCAGGAATGCGCTGGTTTTAGAATAACCCCGTAGGCCGAGCTCGGACCAGTGGCGCGAAATCGACCGTCTCGCCATCGAGGTGGTAGGCTCACGGGCTCAGTGGCGCGCGTTCTCCATATCGAAGACAACCCTGTCAACAGGTTGCTCGTGCGCAAGCTGCTCGACGCCGCGGGCCATGAGGTTTTCGACGCGGAGACCGGGCTCGAGGGCATCCGTCTGGCGGAGATGCACAAGCCGGATCTCGTGCTGGTCGACATCAACATTCCCGACCTCGACGGCTACGAGATCACGCTGCGCTTGCGCGGAATGCCATGGATGCAAGGCAAGCCCATCGTCGCGGTCACGGCCGAAGGCGACCGCGAGACGAGCTTGGCTGTGGGCGCCGACGGGTTGATCCAGAAGCCTTTCAACGCGGCGGGCTTCTCCGACGTGATCGCACAGTACTTGGCCGGACACAGCGAGCGCAGCGACCGTCATGCGGACGACGCTCGGATCCTGCGCTCGCGCTCGCAGAAGCTGGTGGAGCGCTTGGAGCAATCGGTCAAGGACCTGTCGCAGGCGAACCGTCAGCTCGAGGAGAACGCGCGCTTGCGCCAGATGTTTCTGCAAAACCTGAGCCACGAGTTCGCGACGCCGATGACGCCAGTGGTCGGTTATCTGCGGCTGCTCTTGGACGAAGAGGCCGGCCCGCTCACGCCGCTGCAGCGCAAGTGCTTGGAGTCCGTCCATACCTCGACTCAGAAGCTGCGCTCGCTGATCGACACGTTGCTCGATGTGAGTCACCTGGAGACCGGGCGGCTGCACTTGTTCGATCGCGACTACGACTTCGCGGCGGTGGTGGTGCGCGCGATCGAAGAGACTGAGATGCGCTTCAAGCAAGCGGGCGTGCAGGTGCAGCGCGAAGCGTCGAGCATTTCGCTGCCGGCGCGCGGCGATCCGGACAAGCTGCGGCGCGCGATGGTGCACATCCTGGACAATGCGGTGAAGTTCAGCTCGCGCGGCTCGGTCGTCGCGGTCTCGGTGCGCGCGATCGGGCCAGCGGGTTCGGAAGATCAGCGCTACGAGCTGATCGTCGCGGACGATGGTCCGGGCATCTCCGAGCACGCCAAAGATCAGATCATGCAGCCGTTTTTCCAGGTGGACGGCTCGCGCACGCGCAGTCACGGCGGCGTCGGCCTCGGGCTCGCGTACGCCCGCAACGTCGCTGAAGCCCTGGGCGGCGGCATCGAAGTCCAGAGCCCGCCCGCGCGCACCGTCGCCGGGCGCAGCCTCGGAGGCACAGCGATCGAGCTCACGGTTTCCCCCCAGCCGGCGCGGCGCGACTCGATCACGGGAACCCACCCGTCGGTTGAGCGCTAGCGCTCTCTCAATCTTTTTTCTCGACCGTGAAACCAATGTCGTGGACGAGGACGCTCACGTGATCATGGCCGCGCGCATGAGCGGGAACGCCCCCGTGGTGGTGATCGCGACCCTGGGCGATCCGAGCGCATGGATGGCCAACGAGAAACGCAGGTGATGCTGAATGTGCGGTCTCGCGGGCGCCGAAAGAAGAGAGTCTAGAGCGTCCACGGAGAACGCTCACCTCCACGGGGGCGTTCCCGCTCACGCGCGCGGCCACGCTCACGGGGGCGTCCACGCTCACGCGATCTAGTTTACGAACAGCTATTGTGTTGGCCTGGCTTATGGACCCTGGTCCGCTAAGACTCAGGCGCTATGCGACGCGTCTACATGGACCATCATGCCGCCACGCCGCTCGATCCGCGGGTGCACGCAGGTTTGTTCGAGCTCTCTGACCACTGGGCGAACCCGAGCAGCGTGCATGCGGAAGGTCGCAGGAGCCGCGCGCTGATCGAGCGTGCGCGTGAGCAGATAGCGCATGCGATCGATGCCCAGGCATCCGACCTGGTGTTGACGAGCGGCGGTACCGAGGCTTGCAACTTGGCTGTGCTCGCGCTGCTCGCGGCCCGCCCGGGTGCACACGTGGTGACGACTGAGATCGAGCACCCCGCGGTGGCCGAGCCGATCGCCCAGCTCGAGCAGAGCGGGCAGGTGCGCGTGACGCGCCTGCCGGTGCTGCACGGGCGCGCGCCGGAACCGGCGCAGCTGCTGGCTGCGATCGAGCCCGCTACAGCGCTGTGCGCGATCCAGTGGGTGAACCACGAGACCGGTACGCTCCAGCCGATCGCTGCCTACGCCGAGGTTTGCCGCAGCGCGGGTGTGCTGCTGTTCGTCGACGCCACACAGGCGTTCGGGAAGCTGCCGATCTCGATGCGTGAGCTCGACCTCGATCTGCTCGCGCTCGCGAGCCACAAGATCGGTGGCCCTGCAGGCGCCGGCGCATTGTGGGTGAAGCGCGGCTTGGACGTCGCGCCGCTGGTGCGTGGTGGTGGTCAAGAGCGCGGGCGTCGCGCGGGCACACCGGATGTTCGCTCACTTGCCGGCTTCGGCCTGGCGAGCGAGCTGGTCCCCGAGCGCATCGCGGACATGCCGCGCGTCGCTGGATTGCGGGACCGCCTGGAAGCGGCGCTGCTCGAGCTCGGCGCCCGGCGCAACGCCCCCGAAGGCGCACGCGTCGCGACCGCGACCAACGTGTTCTGGCCCGGTCGGCGATCCGACGTGATGGTCTCTGCCCTCGACCTCGAAGGCCTCGCGGTGAGCGCGGGGGCTGCCTGTTCCTCGGGCAAGAGCGAGCCCTCGCCGGTGCTGCGGGCCACACATCCCGAAGAACCAGCTAGATCTGAATCTAGTACTCGCTTTAGCTTAGGTTTGGAAACGTCTGAAATCGATGTGGATTTCGCCATGCAGTGTTGCGCCGCTGTGGTCGCGAGGCCAGGTGTCTGAGCGAAGCTCGACGCGCTCGAAGGTTTTCGGGTTGTTTTGCACCGGTCTTCTGGATTCGCCGCTGATGTACCGCAGATTGTTGATGAATCGGGCGCGCCCTTCCGGCATCTTGCGATTCTTTTGAAGAGAACGCCGCAGACCCGGCCATGCTTGACCCGGCAGCGCGCATGCGGCACGAGAAGGCCCCCATGCCAACGACTGAACCGATGCGCGTGCTCGTTGCGATGAGCGGCGGCGTGGACTCCTCGCTCGCCGCGGCGATGCTGCATGCCGAAGGCCACTCGGTGATCGGTGTCACGCTGCACCTGTGGGACGCCGCCGGCGACAACAAGGTCGGCCGATGCTGCGCCCCGGAGGACCGCGACGACGCGCGCCGCACCTGTGAGCTGCTCGGCATTCCGCACTACGTGCTCGACGAGCGCGCCGCGTTTCGCGCGCAAGTGGTCGACCCGTTCATCCAGACCAACCTCGCGGGTCGCACTCCGATTCCGTGCGTCGCCTGCAACCAAGAGGTCAAGCTCAAGAAGCTTTGGCAAGTCGCGCAGAGCTACGGCGCACAGCACGTCGCGACGGGCCACTACGCGCGCGTACGTGCGGGTGCGGACGGCAACGTCGAGCTGCTCCGTGGTCGCGACGAGAGCAAGGATCAAAGTTACTTCCTGTTCGGCGTCGGGCAGGAAGTGCTGCGCCATATGGTGTTTCCGCTCGGCGAGCTGGACAAGACCGAAGCGCGGGAGCGTGCGCGGGAGCTTGGGCTGCCCAACTGGAACAAGCCCGACTCCCAAGAGCTGTGCTTCGTGCCCGACCAGGATGTACGCGGCTTCGTGGCACGCACTTCCGGTCACGCCGCTGAGGGCGGCGAGATCATCGACACCCAGGGTCAGGTGCTCGGAAAGCACGATGGCATCACCGGCTTCACGATCGGCCAGCGGCGCGGCCTGCGTGTCGCCGGCAAAGAACCGAAGTACGTACTGAAGATCATCGAGGACACCCGGCAGGTGGTGATCGGCAGTGCGTCCGAGCTGCAGACCTCCGAGCTCGAAGCAGAATCAGTGATCTGGACCTCAGCAACGCCCAGCGAGTCTTTCCCGGCCCAGCTCCGCATCCGCTCGCGGCATCGCGCGAGCCCGTGTGTCATCACGCCCACGAAACGCGGCTTCTCGGCTCGCTTCGACCAACCGGAAAGCGCAGTCGCGCCGGGCCAAGCAGCGGTCATCTACACAGGCGAACAAGTAGTAGGCGGCGGCTACATCGTCTAATCCGCCCGAGCATCCACACGAATCGTGATCGTACCCGTGAGCGTGGACGCCCCCCGTGAGCGTGGCCGTGCGCGTGAGCGGAACGCCCCCGTGGAGGTGAGCGAACCCCGTGGACAATCCGGGCTCTCCTGACCGAGACCGAGACCGAGACCGAGACCGAGACCGAGACCGAGACTGAGACTGAGACTGAGACTGAGACTGAGACTGAGAAAAAAGGTGCTGTCCACGGGCAGGATCACGTCCAGGGTAACGTTCCCGTTCACGCGCGCGGCCACGACCAGGGGTTTGGTCTACGCTCAGGTCCACGTCCACGTCCACGTCCACGCGGCTCTGGACGTGATCGTGGCTCTGGACGTGATCGTGGCTCTGGACGTGATCGTGGCCCTGGACGTGATCGTGGCCCTGGATGTGATCGTGGCCCTGGATGTGATCGTTGAGGGCTGCGTGCGTCGATGCGGGGCGGCGGGTATAACGCGCGCCGTGAAGCACAGAGCTAAGCGCAGCGGCGGGAGCCAAGGCCGCGACCAGTCCAAGGGCAAAGTCCTCGAGGGCCGCGTGCGCGACGTGACCGACGCGGGCGACGCCGTCATCGAAACGACGGACGGCCTTGTGCTCGCGCCAGGTGGTCTGCCGGACGAACAGGTCAGGGTGCGCGTCACCGAAAAGCGCTCAGGCGTGTTGCACGGCAACGTGCTCTCGGTGCTCAGCGCATCGCCCGAACGCGTCGAGCCGGTGTGCACGCTCGCCGAGCGCTGCGGTGGTTGCCCACTGATGAGCCTGACGCTCCCGGCTCAGCACACGCTCAAAGCCAAGCGCGTCGCGCACGCGATCCACGGGCTCGCCGCCGAAGAGCTGCCGATCAGCGTCGAATCGCACGGCCCGCAGCTCGGCTACCGTCGGCGCGCACGTCTCGCGTTTCGCAAGCTCGGCAGTGGTCTGGTGCTCGGTTATCGCGTGCATGGCCAGAGCCAGCTGGTCGACGTCGAGTGCTGCCCGGTGCTGACCCCGCCGCTCCAAGCTGCACTGGCGCGCGTGCGCGAGCATATGAGCGCTGCGCTGATAGGCGCAGGCGAGATCGATCTCGACACGGCCAGCGAGACGGAAGCCCAAGTCGCGATCCGCTCGGAGTCCGCCCTCGCACCCACTGCGTATGCAGCTGCCGAGCACTTGGCCCGCGCAGAGCCGGTCATTGGCGTGGCGCTCTCCGTGGCGGGTGGAGCGCCCGCGCGCTACGGCAAGACCGATGCGCCGCGCATGGATCTCGACGGGCTGCCGCTCGAGTCGCAGGCACACGGCTTCTCCCAAGTGAACGCGGCCGTGAACGCGCGCCTGCGTGAGCTGGTGGTCGAGCTCGCAGAGCCCGACGACAGCCGCGTGCTCGAGCTGTACGCAGGGCACGGCAACTTCACGCTCGGTTTGTCAGCGCGCGCTCAGAAGCTGCTCGCGGTCGAAGGCGACGCAGCGGCCGTGGAAGCATGCCGCGCAAACCTCAAAGTGCGTCAGCGCACGCAAGCACAAGTCCAGGTCGGCGACGTGCGCGCGCTCCAGCTCAAGGATCGCTTCGACGTGTTGGTCTTGGATCCTCCGCGCGGCGGCTGTCCTAGCCTCGCTGCGCTCGTCGACACCACGCGCCCGCGTCGTGTGGTGTACGTCTCTTGTCATATGACCACACTCAGCCGCGATCTGCGCGCGCTGCACGCCAAGGGTTATACGGCTGACCGTGTGCATGTGCTCGACATGTTCCCGCAGACAGGGCATGTAGAGGCCGTCGTGCGGATGGTGCGGCCGGCGAGTTGACAGCCTGCGAGCCATCCGAGAAGGTGCGCGTCTCGCAGCTATGAAATGCCCGTTTTGCGGCAGTGTAGATAACAAAGTCATCGACTCGCGCTTGTCCCAAGGAGACGAGGTTACGCGGCGTCGACGCGAGTGCGATCGCTGCACGCGTCGCTTCACGACCTACGAGCGCATCGAGCTCGTGCTGCCCATGGTCGTAAAGAAAGACGGCCGCAGAGAGCCCTTCGATCGGCTCAAGGTGTTGGCTGGCCTGCGTCGCGCATGTGAAAAACGCCCGGTCGCGTCGGACCAGATCGAGAAGCTCGTCGATCACATCGAGCGCGACTGCGTCGAGTCTGGCGAAAAAGAGATCGACTCGACGAAGATCGGCGAAGAGGTCATGCGCGGGCTCAAAGAGCTCGATCAAGTTGCGTACGTGCGCTTCGCCAGCGTCTACCGCAGCTTCAAAGACATCCACGAATTCATGGCCGAGCTGTCGGCCCTGCTGACGCAGCCCAAGAAGGACGACGGTGGCTGAGTCCGGGCGCGAGCGCGATGAACGTTTTATGGCGCGCGCGCTCCGTGCCGCTCAGAGCGGCGATCCCAGTCCCAATCCACACGTCGGTGCGGTCGTCGCACGTGGCGCCGAGCTGATCAGCGTCGGCTTTCATCCGCGCTGCGGTGGCCCGCACGCGGAAGTGATCGCGTTGCGCCGCGCAGGCCCCAAAGCGCGCGGTGCCACGCTGTACGTCACGCTCGAGCCCTGCAACCACTTCGGTCGCACGCCACCTTGCGTCGATGCGATCATCGCCGCGGGCGTCAAGCGCGTGGTCGTGGGCAGCGCCGATCCGCTGCCGCACAAGCGCGGCGCCTACGCGCGACTGCGCAAGGCCGGCATCGCCATCGAGCACGGCGTGCTCAAAGAGCGCACGGACCGCTTGATCGCAGACTTTCGCAAGCATCGCCTGCAGGGCTTGCCGTTCGTGACGCTGAAAGCGGCAGTCACCTTGGACGGCCGCACTGCCGCTCGCAGCGGCGAATCCAAGTGGATCACCGGCCCCGCCTCGCGCGCCGAGGCGCACAGAATGCGCGCGCAATCCGACGCCGTGCTGGTGGGCGTCGGCACTGTGCTCGCCGATGATCCCGAGCTCACTGTCCGCGCTGTGCGCGGTCGCGACCCGCTGCGCGTGGTCCTCGACAGCCAGCTGCGCACGCCCATCGGGGCGAAGCTCGTAACGGGCGCACACCAAGTCAAAACGCTCATTCTGCACGCGCACGGCGCACCCGTTCAGCGCGCCGCGAAGCTGCGCGCCCGTGGTGTCGAGCTGCTCGCGCTGCCTAAAACACGGCGCGGCACAGGCCTCGACCCGCAGGCTGCGCTGCGCGCGCTGGCCGAGCGCGGCATCGTGCGCCTGTTGGTGGAGGGCGGAGCCCACATCCACGCCGCGCTGCTCGAAGCAGGATTGGTCGATTTTGCTGCGATTTTCGTCGCCCCCTGCTTCCTGGGAGATATGCAAGCGATTCCAATGGTTGCGGGAACCGCTGCACGCAGCCTTCCAGAAGCCTTCGTGCTTGTTCAGCCGGAGATTGTACGCTTAGGGGATGACGTGTTGTTTCGGGGTGCCGTTCACAAAGGCCGAGCCCAAATGCCCAAAGATCACGCTGGGGCAGGTAAGCCTGGACCACGGCGATCTACGAGGCTATGAAGTGGGCGGCCGTACCACAAGACGGCACAGCTGAAGACGCGAAGGGGTACCCATGCGAAGTGACGCAATCGAACGAGTGCACCGTGCACTCGAGGACATCTCAGCCGGCAAGATGGTCGTGCTCGTCGACGACGAGCGGCGCGAGAACGAAGGCGACCTCGTCATGGCGGCCGAAATGGTCACGCCCGAGGCGATCAACTTCATGGCCAAGTACGGCCGCGGTTTGATCTGTCTCTCGCTCGAGAGCGACCGCGTCGAAGCGCTGGGTCTGTCGATGATGGTCGACACCAATCGCACCAAGTCCGGCACGGCATTCACCGTCTCGATCGAAGCAGCCACCGGCGTCACCACCGGCATCAGCGCTGCCGATCGCGCGCGCACCATTCAAGTCGCAGTCGCGCGCAACGCGCGTGCCGGCGACGTGATCAGCCCAGGCCACATCTTCCCACTGCGCTCGGTCGAAGGCGGCGTGCTCCGTCGCACCGGCCACACCGAAGGTTCGGTGGATCTCTCGCGCATGTCCGGTCGTTCGCCTTCGGGCGTGATCTGCGAGATCATGAACGACGATGGCACGATGGCGCGTATGGGTGACCTCGAGAAGTTCTGCGCCGAGCACAACCTGCGCTTGCTCTCGATCGCCGACTTGATCCAATACCGGTTGCAGACCGAGCGCCTCGTGCGCCAGGTCAGTGAGCGCACCGTGCGCCTTCCTCCCGGCAACCGCACGTGGACCGCGCGCGTCTACCAAACGCACGGCGCCGGCAGCAGCGACCAGATGCTCGCGCTCTGCCTCGGCACGATCGACTCAACGCCCACACTCGTGCGCGTGCAGATGGGCAGCACGCTCGGTGACATCTTCGGCGCGCCGCACCCCAAGCGCATCCATGCTGCAGAAGCGATGCGTCGCATCGAAGAAGAGGGCAAGGGCGTGCTGCTGTTCGTGCCGCAGCGCTCCGACTTGACCATCGATCTCGATCACTACGCAGAGGGTGTGCCGCGTCCCGGCGCGAACCTGCTCGAGCACGAGATCGTGTTGCGCGACGTCGGCTTCGGCTCGCAGGTGTTGAAAGACCTCGGCGTGCGCAAGATGCGCGTGCTCACCAACCGTCCGAGCCGCATCGCCGGTGTCGACGGCTTCGAGCTCGAAGTCGTCGAACAGGTGCTGTTGCGCTCGAACGACGACGCGACGGTAGAAACGATCGCTCACACCACCCATTGAGCCACCCATTCACTGAGGCATCATGTCGAGTCAGGTTCAGGCAATCGAGGGTCAGTTGCACGCGCCCAAAGGCGCACGCTTCGGCATCGTTGCCGCGCGCTTCAACGAGTTCATCGTGGACCGTCTGGTCGACGGTGCGCTCGACGCCCTGCGCCGCCACGGCGTCGCCGACGACCAGGTCACCCTGGTGCGCGTGCCCGGTGCATTCGAGATCCCGGTCACCGTTCGCCAGCTCGCCCACTCCGGCAAGCTCGACGCCGTCATCGCGCTCGGCGCGGTGATTCGCGGCTCGACGTCGCACTATGAGTACGTGTGCTCGGCGGTGACCAGCGGCTGCGCGCAGGTCGCGAGCAGCACCGGCGTGCCGGTGATATTCGGCGTGCTCACGACCGACACCATCGAGCAGGCCATCGAGCGCGCCGGCACCAAAGCTGGCAACAAGGGCGCGGAGGCTGCCATCGCGGCCATCGAAATGGCGAGCCTGACGCGCCTATTGGTCGACCGAGGCTACGCGGCCCCAACGACTTGAGCCCCTAAACTATAGAATTCTCGACGTGCGCTCGCTCGGAAAGTAGCTATGATGGCCGCCTCCGATGTCGGGTACTGCTTGGCGGTGTTATGGGATCGCGGCGTAAAGCGAGAGAGGCCGCCGTACAGATGCTGTATCAGCTGGACCTATGTGGTCTTGCAGCTGCAGCAGTTACGCAGCTGTACTGGCAGCATTTGGGTGTAGCGGCCGAACGCGATGAGTTCGCGGACGAGCTCGTGATCGGTTGCGCGAAGGTGCAGGAGCAGCTCGATGCGAAGATTCGCAGCGTGAGCAAGCACTGGCGCTTGGAGCGCATGTCGCGCGTCGATCGCAACATCATCCGGCTCGCGACCTACGAGCTGATGTTCCAAGTCGAGATCCCGCGCCGCGTCACGCTCAACGAAGCGGTCGAGCTGGCCAAGCGCTTCGGCAACGAAGAGAGCCCTGCATTCGTCAACGGTGTGTTGGATCGCATCGCCGACGAGCTGGGAAAAGCCTAAAATATTCGAATGAGCAAGCCTACGGTCGCACGCAGATCTATCGGTTCGCTGTGCGTATGCCTCGTGGCGCTGTTCGTGCTCACGTGGGCGGACCTCGCAAGCAAAGACTGGGCGCTCGACAAGCTCTCGCGCGCACCGACTGTCGAGCCTGGCCCTGTGTGCATGGCAAACGCGGAAGGCATCACCTACTTCCAGCGCTTGCCCACGCCGCCGATGGTGCTGATCGAGGAATATCTCGAGTTCCGCTACGCAGAGAACTGCGGCGCTGCGTTCGGCGTCCTCAACCACAGCCCCGCCTGGCTGCGCTTGCTCTTGTTTGCGCCCGCAGCGTCGGCCGCTGTGATCGGTCTACTTTGGCTGTTCTGGTCGGGCTACGGCGGGCGTTTGTTCGCGGTGAGCGTGCCGCTGATAGCTTCAGGTGCGCTCGGCAACTTAGTCGACCGCTTTCGCTTGGGCTACGTGGTCGACTTCATTCGCTTCCACGTCAAAGACGCGTTCGTGTATCCGACGTTCAACGTCGCGGACATCACGATCACGATCGGCGCTGCGCTGTTTCTGATCGAGGGCTTCTCCAGCTCCTCGAAAGCCAAGTCGCAGCCAGCCCCAGGCGAAGCGGCCAGCTAGCCCGCTGCCAAGTTGACGCTCGCGAGAGCGAAAGGGACACTCAGAAGCATGTTGCCGAGTTTCGGTGATCTGTTCGGCGAGCCGATCCCGGCTTACTTCGTGATGCTGATGGCCGGCTACACGGCTGCGACCATCGTGGCCGCGCGCATGGCCAAGCGCCAACACCTTGATCACGACGTGATCATCGACCTGGCGCTGCTCTCGCTGATCGCTGGAGTGTTCGGCGCCCGCATTCTGCACGTGTTCGCGGACGGCTACTTCTGGGACTACGTGCACTTATGCACCGACCCCGACCTCGTGATCTGGCGCGCAGTCACCTCGGCGCACGAGTGCAAGCAGCTCGGCGGTCGCTGGGATGGTGCGGCCACTGCGTGTCACGCGATCACGCGTGATTGCTTCGCGTGGGCCGAGTTCTGGAACGGCGGGCTCGCGTACTACGGTGGCCTCATCCTCGCGAGCGTGACCGGCATCATCTTCCTGCGCCGCGAGCGCTTCCCTCTCGGCAAGGGCGTCGACATCGTGGGCGCGGTGCTCCCGATCGGCTTGTTCTTCGGACGCCTCGGCTGCTTTCTCGGTGGCTGCTGTTTCGGACTGCCCACCGAGAGCCCGCTCGGCCTCTCGTTCCCCTCGGGCTCGCCTGCGAGCTACGAGCAGGCAGAAGCAGGGCTGCTGTCGGACAAAATCCTGCCCTCGCTGCCGGTGCACCCGACCCAGCTCTACGAATCTCTCGGCTGCCTGGCGATCGCCGCTTGGCTCTTGCTCGTGACGCACCCGCGCAAGCGCTTCGATGGTCAGGTGATGCTGTTTTTCCTGATCGACTACGCAGCGCTGCGTTTTTTGCTCGAGTATCTGCGCGCGGACGACCGCGGCATCTTCTTCGGCCTCAGCACGTCACAGTGGATCGGCTTGGCGAGCGTGCTGCTCGCCGGCATCGCCTATCCGCAGGTGCAGAAGCTCAGCCAGAAGCAGGAGCCGCTCGCGCAGCCCACGCCCACGGAACAACAAGCCAGCAGCGCCTAGTGGCCGAACGCTCCGCCTAACGCTCTTCTGCGCGGCGCGCTTCGAGCATCTTGGTCAAGCGGTCCAGCTCGTCGTAGTTCCCAAAGGCGATCTGCAAGTGACCTTTGCCTCTGCGATCTGCCACCGTCACGCGCGCACCGATGGTGCGGCTGAGCCGGTCTTCCAGGTCGCGCTGGTTCGGGTTCTTGTCGCCTTCAGGCGGCTTGGTGTGAGCGCCTGACTCGGGCTCTTGAGCGGTGGTCGACGCGACGCGCGCGCGCTTTTCTGTCTCGCGCACGCTCCACTGCTGCGCGATCGCTTCGCGCGCCAAGCGCACGATCGTTGCTACATCGCCCGCGCCGAGCAGCGCCCGGCCATGACCTTCACTGAGCTCTTTGCTCTCGATCAGATCGGTCACGCTTTCAGGCAGCTTGAGCAGACGCATCGCGTTCGCGACGGTCGAACGGTCTTTGCCGATCAGCTGTGCGAGCGACTCTTGCGTGTGACTGTGATCCTGCATCAAACGCTGGAATGCACGGGCAGTCTCCAGCGGATTGAGATCCTCACGCTGCAAGTTCTCCACGAGCGCAGCTTCAAACGCTTTGCTCTCACTGAGCTCGCGCACGAACACTGGCACTTCGTGTAGACCAGCGCGCTGCGCAGCACGCCAGCGCCGCTCGCCGGCGACGATCTCGTAGCCGCCACCCTGGGCGCGCTTACGCACCAAGATCGGCTCGAGCACGCCCATGTCTTTGATCGACTGAGCCAGCTCGTTCAGCGTCGCGTCGTCGAAGCGCGTTCGAGGCTGCGACCGGTTGGGGTGCAGATCTTCGATTTTCGCCCGGAAGCCATCCACGTTCGCTGCTGCGATCGGGGCTGTTGTGCCGCCAGGAAGTAGCGCGTCTAGGCCGCGTCCTAATCTACGCTGCTTGTTCAGTTCGTTCATAGTCACGCGTGGGCCGCTGCTGGCCGCTGATCTAGGATTTCTCGCGCCAGACTCAGGTAGCCATGAGAGCCGCGCGAGCCCGCATCGTACAGGATCACTGGGCGCCCATGCGAGGGAGCTTCAGCAAGCCGGACATTTCGCGGGATCACCGTCTCAAACACGTGAAAGTGTTTCCGAACTTCATCGGCAACCTGGATGGACAGGTTGTTACGAGGGTCGAACATCGTCAGCAGCACGCCGTTGATCTGTAGGGAAGGGTTGAGCGCATTGCGCACGCGCTCGATCGTGTCGACCAGATCGGACAAGCCTTCCAGCGCGTAGTACTCGGCCTGCATCGGCACAAGCACCACGTCCGCCGCGACCAGCGCGTTCACGGTCAGAATGCCCAGCGAAGGCGGGCAATCCACGAAGATGTAGTCGTAGTCATCGCGAATCGCCGCGATGGCATCCCTAAGACGTGTGGCACGATCCGGTGCATCGACGAGCTCGATCTCGACGCCTGACAGATCGCGCGCCGCAGGTACAACCTGCAGCGATGGCAGCTCGGTCTGGCGCGCGACATCGCGCAGCGTCTTCTCCTTGAAGAGCACCGGATACAGCGATTCTTCGAGCGTGCGTTGTGAGACGCCGACGCCACTCGAAGCGTTGCCTTGCGGGTCGACATCGATGAGCAGAACGCGCTGCTCGGCGACTGCAAGGCTTGCAGCGAGATTGACCGCGGTGGTGGTCTTTCCAACACCACCCTTTTGGTTTGACACAGCAACGACCCGGCTCATGCGCGCGAGTCTACTCGCAAGTGCTGTATCCGCCCATTTCAATAGTCGAGAACTCGCAATGCTCGACACAGTCGTCACCGTCACGTCGAAAATTTTGAGTCAGACAATGACGCTGATACGATCTGCGACAGTGTAGGACGATGTGGTTCAGGTCGGCCTGCGCTCGGTTGTTTCGACCTATCCCTTCGACCGACTGAGGAGAATTCTCCGATGAAGCTGGCCACCAGACCGAGGAACTACGGCTCTTTTGCGGATTTTGAGCGCGACGAGATCCGGCCCATGCAGAAGGTGGGCTTTTGCGTAGACGATCTGGAGATCGAAGCGACGTTCAATCCAGGCCATGAGGAGTCATCGTCGCGCGAGGCCGAAGAGCTCGACTTCGGCTGAGGCACTGAAAGAGCGCACGGTGAGTTTCGTACACGTGCCCGTGCCCGTGCCCGTACACGATCGCCGCGTACGGGCACGGGCACGCGTACGGGTGGTGGCTGGTGATCTTCCCGCCGCTGAGCGCCCGGGGCTACCATGGCGAATCGCCCGGGCCGACCCTAGAGCGCGGTTTTGATCGCCCAATTGACGGGCGCGGTCGCGGCGAGTAAGACCCCGCGCGTCATCCTGTAAGGAGATACGGCTGTGAGCGAAACACATGAGGAGCGCATCGCGCGTGAAGAAGCCTACTGGACCGGGCCCCGCCTTTTTGGCTTTGGTCTCGTGTTCTTGGCCGTGTGCATCGTGGTGATCTACATACTTTCGTCGATCTGACGCGCGACCGGCGTGGCGCATGACTGTAGGTCCATCCCCGGCCGTGACCAATGACCACTGACCACGGCCGGTCCATGGGGTTGCTGATGTGCTACGCCACCCCTACGCTTACGGGCTGAAGGTTGGCGGGAGGAGCACCCCTTGGCAGCAATCGAAATCATGTCGCCGTCCATGTTGGGACGGATGCGCGAAGCCTGTCAGCTCGCCGCAGATACCCTGTTGATGGTCGGCCACCACTTGAAGGCTGGCATCACGACCGACGACATCAACGTCCTGGTGCACGATTACACGATCAAGCACGGGGCCTACCCGTCGCCGCTCAACTACAACGGCTTCCCGAAGAGCGTGTGCACCAGCGTGAATGAGGTGGTGTGTCACGGCATTCCGGGCAACCGCGTGCTGCATGACGGCGACATCATCAACGTCGATGTCACCTCGTACCTGCCCGCGAAGAACGGCTTTCACGGCGACACCAGCGCGACTTTCTACATCGGCACACCCAGCGAATCCGCGAAGAAGGTGACTGAGATCGCGCGCTACGCGCTCGAGCTGGGGATCGCGGAGGTTCGTGAAGGCGCCCGCATCGGCGACATCGGCGCGGCGATCCAAGAGTTCGCGGAGGCGCAAGGCTGCTCGGTGGTGCGCGACTATGTTGGCCATGGCATCGGTCGCGAGTTCCACACCGCGCCGCAGGTTCCGCACTACGGGACGCGCGGCAGCGGCAAGCGTCTGAAAGCCGGTATGGTGTTTACGATCGAGCCGATGATCAACGTCGGCCACTTCGCCTGCGAGCTGCTCGAAGACGACTGGACCGTGGTCACCGCGGACGGATCGCTGTCGGCGCAGTTCGAGCACACGATCGTCGTGACCAACAACGGTTGCGAGGTGCTGACCGGTCGGCGCGACGTGCTCAAGCACAGCGAAGATCTGCCATGGTCTAAGCTCGGGAAGCTCTCGACCTCAGCCGCGTTTGCGGCTTCCGCGACGGCCAGCGCCGCTCAGTGACTTTTGCGCTCGGTGTCTGCGTTCGCGTAGACACTGCGCGAGGGCACCGAGAACAAGCGATCGTCCGGCAGCACATACGCGCTGAGCCGGCCGCCGTACACACAGCCCGTGTCTAAGCCGATCGCCTTGGCGTGTCGTTGCAGGCCCGCCATCGCGTGGTGACCGAAGATCACGAGCTCCGGGCCCTGCCACTGGCTGCCCCAGAGCGGACCGTCATCGGGCCGGCGCGAGCCTGTCCCGTCCGGGCGCAGGGTGCGCATGTTCATCAAGAGCTCGGGTTCTTGGTCCTCCAGGGCGATCCCCGGCACGAGGCCGCCGTGCACCACGACTACTTGTTGCTCGGGCAACCGGAGAAAAAGCGGAAAGCTCGCGAGCAGTCGCCAGGCATCCGCGTCCAGTTGACGCGCGACTTGGTAGTGATGGGTTGCGCGCTCCGGGACTAGATCTGCGGGCGTGTTGCGCCAGCGCAGCACTGCATGATCGTGGTTTCCACGCACGGCCGCTGCGCCGAGCTGCGCTGCGAGCTTGAGCACGCCCTGCGAATCGGGCCCTTTCGCCACCAGATCCCCGGCCAGCACGACACGGTCGCCTTGCGCGTAGGCGCAGCTTTCGAGCAGCTCCTCGAGCTCAGTCAGGCAGCCGTGAACGTCTCCTACAAAGATAGTCCGCTGCATCGCTCGCTAAGCCTACACGCTGAATCGAGCTTTCGCCCGATGCGTGTGAACACGCCTGTTCGGCGCGCTGGCGAACAGGTACAACGGCGCATGCTCGAAGTGGGAAAGCGCGCACCGGCCTTCAAGTTAGAGAGCTCGGACGGCGAGAAGGTTTCGCTCGCGGATTTCCGCGGAAAGAACGTGGTTTTGTACTTCTATCCGAAGGACAACACCCCGGGTTGCACGCTGGAGGCTCAAGACTTTCAGAAGGCCTTGCCGAAGCTGAAGAAGCTCAACGCCGTCGTACTTGGCGTGAGTCGCGACACCATCGCTTCGCACTGCAAGTTTCGAGACAAGTTCGGGCTCGGCTTCCAGCTGCTGAGCGACCCGGAGCACGAGATGCTCGAAGCGTACGGCGCGTGGGGTGAAAAGACGCTCTACGGCAAGAAGAGCTTGGGCATCATCCGCACAACCGTGCTGATCGACGAGCAAGGCAAGGTCAAGCGCGTGTTTCAAAAGGTGAAGGTCAACGGGCACGTGGATGCAGTGCTCGAAGCGCTCGCCGAGTGACCGGTCGCGGGACTCGCGGCGCAAGCTCCGCGGCTTCCGACCTCCCCGACATTGCCAGTCATTTCCCGCAGGATCCTTACCTGGGAGCGCGTTGACAGGGGGCGCCGAGAGTTGGAAGCTCCCCGCCCCCGTGCGCCCAAATCTGCTCGCATGGGTGGTGTAAAAGCGCCCAGGGTTGTCGCTGGATATTGGGACCGAGCAGTTTGCGTTGAAAAGCGGCGCGAAATGCGAAGTGTCGCAATATCCGGCGACAACCCTTATCTTCGTGGGTGCGCGGTGAAGACCTGTGAGCGAGCCGACGATCCCTCAAGCCAGCAGCGCGTTCGAGATCAAGCTGCCCATGTTCGAAGGGCCGCTCGATCTGCTCTTGCATCTGATCAAGAAGCACGAGCTGAACGTCTTGGACTTGCCGATCTCGTTCGTGACCGAGCGTTATCTGGAATACCTGCAGATGATGCAGGAGCTCGACCTGGATGAGGCGAGCGAATACCTGGTGATGGCCGCCACGCTGGCGCACATCAAGTCGAAGATGTTGTTGCCGCAGGCGCCCACTGCGATCGCCGACGAAGAGCAGGACGACGGTTACCTGGAAGATCCACGCGCGGAACTGATCCGTCGCCTGCTGGAATATCAGAAGTACAAGGCTGCGGCCGAGCAGCTGGGCAGCCGACCGATCGCGGGTCGCGACGTGTTTCCGCGCGGCATGCCTGCGCCCGCCGCGCAAGGCCCGTCCGAGCTGGCCAGCATCGACATGTACAAGCTGCTCGATGCGTTCAGCGCGATCTTGAAGCGCGTGCAAGGTCGCAGCTCGCTCGAAGTCGCGGCCGAGCGCATCACGATCCACGAGCGCATGACGCAGATCAGCGACCTCCTGCGCGAGATCGGCAGCTGCACGTTCGACGAATTGTTCGAAACTGATCGCTCGCGCTACGAGGTGGTAGTGACATTCCTCGCCGTGCTGGAGATGACCAAGCTGCGCTTGACGCGCATCTACCAAAGTCATCCGTCGAAGCCTTTGCACGTGGAGTTTGCGGCGATGGACGCGGATGGCCCCGTGAACGTGCCGATGCCGACCGCCGATCTGCGTCAGGCTGAAGCGAGCGAGCTCGATGCCGCCGCGGACGAGGCGCTCGGGGACGACGACGCAGACGCAGACTCGGATGAATGGAACGAGGCTGAAGGCGAGGAGCAGGACGAAGCGAATGAGAACGATCCCGCCACGTCAGATGTCACGTCGGATGACACGTCAGATGATTGGAAGCCATGAGCTCGCGTAAACGAAAGAAACGCTCGCGAGTCGATGACGCTAAAGAAGCAGCGTCGTCCGAGGTGCAATCCGCGGAGCAGGAGTCGGCTGACGAAGAGTCTGTCGAGGCGCCGGCGGGTGAGGGCGCAGATCAGCCCGAAGAGCCGGACGCAGACGAGGCCGAGCCGCCGCCTGCCGTGTCAGAGATCAGCGAGCTCAAGCCGCGTCGCAAGCGCAAAAGCGCCAAAGAGGAAGTGCCCGAGCCTGACCCTGCCGCTGTGGAAACTGCAGAGGTCGAAGCCTCCGATGCCGACGAGGACGAGGAAGAAGACGAGGAGCTCGCTGACTCGGCCAAAGAAGCGCCGAAGACACGCGCGCAGCTCAAGCGCGTGATCGAGAGCTTGATCTTCGTGTCCGACCACGTGATCTCCGCGCAGCAGCTGGGCCGCATCGCCAAGACCAAGGTGGGCGACGTGCGCGAGGTGCTCGCCGAGCTGACCGTGGACTATGAAACCCGCGGCATCGATCTGATCGAGGTTAACGGCGGCTATCAGTTTCGATCTTCGGCAGCTTCGGCCGCGTACGTGCGTGTGTTGGTGGCGCAGAAGCCCGTACGCCTGACGCGGGCGCAGCTCGAGACGCTGGCGCTGATCGCGTATCGCCAGCCGATCACGCGGCCAGAAGTGGATGACGTTCGCGGCGTGGACAGTGGCTCTGCGATCAAAGTGCTTTTGGATCGCGACCTGATCAAGATCCTCGGTCGCAAGGACGACGCAGGGCGACCGCTGCTGTACGGAACGACGCCGTTCTTTTTGGAGTTCTTCGGGATGAACACCATGCAAGAGCTGCCGACGTTGCGTGAGTTCACCGAGCTGAGCGATGAGCATCGCGAGCTGTTCAAGGCGAAGACGAACGACATCGGTGATCCTTCTGCGGAGGCGGAGTACCGGATCTCGAATGAGGGTGACGGCGAGCCGGAAGCTCAGCCTGAGTCAGTAGAAGCGCGCGAAGCTGAGCCTGAGTCAGCCGAAGACGCTGAGCCGGAGGCGTTCGATCATGACGCTGAAGTGACTGACGGCGCCGTCGACGACCAAGTCAACGACGATCCAGACGTCGCCGTCGACGAAGTCAACGACGATCCAGACGTCGCCGTCGACGATGAAGTCAACGACGATCCAGATGCCGATGACGAGGCCCTCGCCGAGCTGCACGAGATCGACGAGACCGAGGAACCTGATCCTGCGCTCTCATCCGAGCCCGAGCCCGAGCCCGAGCCCGACGAACACACTTAAAACCCCAGCGATCTTCGCACTCTGACACTGTACGACCACGTGGGCATAACTTGACCGCCAGCCTCGAATGGCGAATCATGAAATCCTGCCTCGAGGCATGCCCTCGGCTCGCGGCTGGATCGCATTTTGATGTAACTCCGTGTGTGCCTCGTGTCAGTTGCTTCGTAAGGAACCGCGTCAGATGTCCGAGAAGGCACCCCAGGGGACGGAAACCACGAGCGGCAGCACCACCGGCGTGCGACACGCGACCGACCCGTTGATCGGCCAAACGCTCGACGGTCGCTATCGCATCGAGCGGCTGCTCGGTGAGGGCGGCATGGGCATGGTCTACAAGGCCGTCCACACCACGCTCGGCAAGCCGCTCGCGATCAAAGTCCTGCGTCCAGAGGTCTCGAAGAACGAGGAGATCCTGCAGCGCTTCCGCCAAGAGGCGCAGAGCGCATCGCAGATCGGCAATCCGCACATCATCGACATCAGCGACTTCGGCACGCTGCCGGACGGCTCGACGTACTTCGTGATGGAGTACCTGGCGGGCAAGTCGCTCACGGTCGCGTTGTTCGAGTCGAAGTTCAGCACGACTCGCACCATCCATGTGATCAAGCAGCTGGCGGGCGCGCTCGGCGCCGCCCACGAGATCGGCATCGTTCACCGCGATCTGAAGCCTGACAACGTGCAGCTGATCGAGCGCGGCGGGCAAAAAGACTTCGTGAAGGTGCTCGACTTCGGCATCGCAAAGGTCGGCGGCAGCACGAGCAAGCTCACGCAAGCCGGCCAGGTGTTCGGAACGCCGCACTATATGTCGCCCGAGCAGTGCGCTGGCGCGAACGTCGATCAGCGCACGGATATCTACGCGGTCGGCGTGATGCTCTACGAGATGGTGTGCGGCAAGGTTCCGTTCGATGCCGACAACTTGATGGGCATCCTGACCAAGCACTTGTATGAAAACCCTGTGGCACCGCGTGACCTCGCGCCGCCTGCGGATTGCCCGCCTGCGCTCGAAGCGATCGTGATGAAGTGCCTGCAGAAGAAACCGGATCAGCGCTACCAGTCGATGGCGGAGCTGGCGGCGGATCTCGAGGCGTTCGAGCGGGGCCAAGTGCCGCGCGCGACCACCGAGGGTTTTGGCCGCGGTGCGCCGACGGGGCCTCAGACGTTGACCGGTGTGGAAGCGCGTGTCACTGGCTTCGAAGCGGCGCCTGACCTGCAGATCAGGAAAAATCGCGGCCCGATGTTGCTCGGCGTTGCCGCCGTCTTGCTCGTGGCTGGCATCGGCTTGTGGTTTGTGTTCGGGCGGAGCTTACAGCCCGTGGCGGCAGGCACGCCCGACGCACCGGCGCCGGCTGAAGCGATCGTGCCGGAACCTGGCTCGAAACCCGAGCCCGAAAAGGGATCGCAGCCAGCAGCTGCGAACCAACCGACTGCGCAGCCGGCTGGTAAGCCAGAAGAGCCGGCGCACGCCGAAGCGCCTGTGATCACGACGCTGAACATCACGAGCAACCCCGAACGCGCAGAAGTTTACGCGGATGGACGGCTCGTGGGCTCGACGCCCTATACGATGACCAAGCCGGATTCGCACAAACCGGTGAAGCTCAAATTGCGTTTGGCGGGTTACGAAGACAAGCAAGTCGAGATCTCCGATCAGTCGAGCGACTTGCTCGTGCAGCTCGAGAAGGAAGCGGGCAAAGCGCCCGCGCGGCCCGACAGCAGCAAGAGCACGAAGAGCACCACGACGCCCAGCACGCCGAAGCGTACGCAGCCTGCAGCGCCCGCAACGCCAAAGCCTGCGCCCACGAAGCGCGACCCTGCGCCGGCTCCGTCCACTGACGTGCTCGACCCCTGGAACTGAGGCCGCGCGGTCTAAGCGCTGTCAGTCGAGGGTTGCGGCATCCAGAACGACCGACTACGTTGCGCCTCCCATGCGCCAGCCCTGCGCACTCTTTTGTTGTCTGACCGCGTTGCTCGGCTTGCATCTCGCTTCCGCATGCAACTTGGACAACGTCGGCGATCCCCCGCCCGACGCTGACATTTATTTCCCCACGGGGTTGTTCCTGTCTGGAGAGAGCGACGGCAGCGCAGCGCGCTTCCTGTACGTGCTCAATTCCAATTTCGACCTGCGCTACAACCGCGGCAGCATCCAGGCATTCGACCTGAACATGCTGGATTCACAGCTGAGCGACTGTGAACAGCCAGGTTTGACCTGCCAGGTCGAGACCACGCGGGTGCTCGCCGATGAGGTGCTCGTGCCGTCGCTGGCCACGAGCTACAACGTATCGCCGGACCGCAAGCGTTTGTACGTGGCGACACGGACCGACCAAACGCTGCTGTACATCGATCTCGATGAGAACGCCGACGGCGAGGCCATCCTGCAGTGCGATGAATCGGAGCGCCGCTGCAACGATGATCGCCGACGTGGAGCCAATGCCTCCGACAACGCGCGCGGAGCGGTCTTCCCTCCGGAGGCTGTCGGCATCGTCAGCTTGCCCGCTGCGAGCGCGGTGCCCGGTCTAGACCCGGCGAACGTGCCGGGCGACTTTGTGATGGTCGCGCATCGCTACGGCCAAGTCAGTCTGTTCCACGACAGCGGTGCAGGCGGTCCGAAGCTCATTCAAGTGCTCGACCAGCTGCCACTGGAGCCGACCGGCCTCGAGTTCGACCCGGTTGGGCACGTCGCGTACATGAGCCTTTACGCGCGCACGGCATCGAACGGCGCGTCGCGCTTGCTCTCGCGCATCGCCTTTAGTGTGGAGGCGAGCGCCGATGGCTCGCTCGACGCGAGCTACCTGTACGACGTGGGCGCGGTCGTGATCGACGGCGTGGCGCCGCAGCGCAGCACACGCACGCTGCGCATGAATCCTGCGCGCGCAGGCCAGCTGCTGGTCACCGGCGACAGGCCTGCATCGCTGCTGTTCGTCGACGTCGGGGGTGGCCCAGATTCAGTGGTCACGGCGGCCTCGCCGACTGTACCCGCGCGGGAGATCGTCACGGTCGGCGACGGCCCCCTGCGCATGGCGCACGGCAAGATCGGCGAGCGCCACATCGTCGCGGTTGCGTGCTTCGACGGCAAACAGCTGTATTTGATCGACGCGCTGCGTTCGACCATCGCCGCCGTCATCCACAACTTGAACGGGCCGTTCGACCTCGCGATCGACTCGCAACGACAGCGGCTCTACCTCGCTGACTTTCGCTCATCGAGCGTGCTGGTCGTCGACCTGAGCGCGCTGGCTGAGGCGAACGACCAGCGCACCGACGCGCCGATCATCGGTCAGCTCGGCATTCCTAAAGTCGTTCAGGAGCTTCAATGACGTGGTTTCGCAGCGTGGGCTTGCGCGCGATCAGCGCCTGCCTACTCACCGCCGCTTGCAGCGACACCACACCGCCTCCCGAGCCGACCAGCTTCCAGCGCGCCAATCGCGTTGCGTTCGTGTGCGTCGATTTGCGCAAACAGATCGGGACGGATGGCTCGCTCGCGCCGATGAGCAGCTGCAATCGGGATCCTGCAGGCGAAGAGACCGGGTTCGGGCTGCACGCACTTGTGCTGCAGTCGAGCCGAGGTGAAGTCGCTGCTGTCGATGTGCGCGCCTGGCGCGTGCTCGACAGCCGCTTGGACATCCCAGGCAAGACGTTTGCGCCGGCAGGTCCTGTGCCCATGGCGATCGCTGCGGCGCCTGATCATCCGCGCGTTGTGTACGTCGCCAACAGCGGCTCGCGTGAGATCACGGTGCTGCGCACGGCGGCCACGATGGTGCTCTCCACCGTCGAGCCGGCGACCTTGCAGCGCGTTCCGCTGCAGCTGCCAGAGGCAGCTGGTTTGGTCGAGCCCTACGACATGACCATCGCGCCCGATCAGGACGCCCTGTTCGTCACGTCGCGCGCAGGGGGTTGGCTGGCGCGCATCCCGATCCAGCGCGTCCAATGCGCAGACGGTGTCGAGGACTGTGCTGATGGCTTGCTCGATCCTGCGGGCATCGTACGCATTCCGCTCGAGGAATCGTGGGCCAAGCTGCCTGCAGAGGCGTTCGATCCCAATGCCGGCACAAGCGGCGCTGAGCCGTACCGATACATCTGTGATTCGACGCCGCCCCTGATCTCGACACCGAATGTGCCGCTTTCACTGCCGGCGCAAGATGCTGACGTCGGTGCCCCCGAGCCTGCAGGCATGGCGGTCGATGCTTTCTGTGAAGCTGGTAGCTGCACTCGGCGCCTGCTGATCGCGGACGCACGTCAGCCGATCGTGCACGCAGTCGATCTCGACAAGCTCGCGGGCGAGACGCCCAGCGATGCGATTCTCACGCCGATCTTGACCGGCGCTCCGACCGAGCGCGTCGCGGTCACGCCGCGTGTGCCAGTCGATCTGGAGTCCGACGCAGAGACGCAGTTCGTGTACGCGATCGACGCGCGCGACGGCTCTGTGGTCGTGACGCAGGATGGTCGGCCACGCAACGTGGGCGTGGATGCTCAGAGCCGTGTCGATCGGCTCGACCTCGGTCCGACCGTCTCCACCGCGTCGATCGTCGCCATTTCGATGGCTGTGCTGACGCCGAACTTCGATGTGCGCGGGCCGGCATCGCAATGGGTGCAGCGAGTCGAAGAACCACGTGCCGATGACGCCCCGCTGGAGTGTGTCGACAACCTGCGTCAGGTGCGGCGTTCAGAGCGCTTGCGCGGTGTGTTCTTGGCAGTGGGTGCAACCGACGGCACCGTGCGCATCTTCAACGTGCACGACATGGAGCTGCGCGAGTGTCGCAGCTGCACGGTCGGCGAAGAGCCGAAGTTCTCGCCGTTTCAGCCGGGTTACGATCCGCTGCCCGTGGTCCGCAACCACGCGCGTCTGCTCACCTACGCAACGACTGACCGCAACGCGACGCCTGTGCTCGCGCCGTCGGTAGCGCCGCAGTTTATCGTCCAAGGCTCGGCGATCGGCGTGAAGTCTGACGGCACGACCAACGACACGCGCGTGGCTGGCCTCGACTGCATCTCGTGTGCCGACGATCAAGCCGTCTCGTTTCCGCAGGACGACGGTGTGGTCGACAACGGCGGGACCACGGACGGCGGCGTCCCAGGCGAGAACGTGACTTGCGGTGAGGGCCAAGGCCGCGTCTGCTCGATGGCGGATCCGTTTATCGAGCCGCGCAACTGGCAGGCTGTCTACGAGGGGCCGATCCCAGGAACACTCGGTGGTCGCGGTCGCTTCATCCCGCGGAGTAGCCCCGACAACCAAACGGGCGCGCTCGAGTTTACGGGCGATGTCGAGTTCTGCGGAGCGGGCGTGCTCGGTGACGATCAGCTCGCGCCGGGAGATCAGCTCGTGATCACGTCGCCGCTGCCGACTGAGGCGTTGCGCGCGGAGCTCGGTCAGGAGCTCAGCCAACCAGAGCAGGACCTGTGTACGACGTTGGTCGACGCGCGCACCGCGAACGACAACTTGATCGCATTCGGGATTCGCCGCGCGTTTGCTGATCGCGTGCAAGTTACTCCAGACCTTGCGACGCCGCGCGCTGCGCGTGCGACTTGGGAGCAAGTGCTGAAGTGCTTCGCAGGGCAGCCGCTCACCTTCCAAGTGCACACGCGCGAGAGCTTCGTCGTGCGCGACCTCGGCTCGCTGGGCTTCCGTCACCGCGTGATCGCGCAGGCTGATTCAGGTCTCTGTGTGGTCGACGAGACGCAAGATCCCAAGCGCAGCAGCCGCGCTCCGAAGGGACAGCTGTACGACAACGGGCTGATCGCGTTTCAGCCACGTGCAGGGAGCTTCGCGCCACTGACGGTGCTCACGCTCGCTGCAGCTTCGAACTCACCCAAGCTGCTCGTGCGCGCCGCAGATTCCTCTGGAACGAGCGGCTGGCAAGGCGTGATGCCGATTGACATCCGCTACAGCCCGACGGATCAACGCCTGTACGCCGTCGACAGCACCGTCCGTGGCCTGATGCGAATCTCGCTCAATCCGGTCGCTGGCGGAGTGAACGTAGCCGACACGATCCAATGACCTATCTCTCAGTACGCTCGCGCATCCAAGGCCGCGCCGGTGAAATAGGCGCAGTGCTCGCGGTGCGCGGGTGACGCGCGCAGGCGAGAAGCGACCGAAGCGGTCGCCGGCGATGGAGCAGTTCTTCCGCGCCAAGCAAGAGTACCCGGATGCGCTCTTGTTCTTTCGCTTGGGCGACTTCTACGAGATGTTCTACGAGGACGCGGTGCAAGCGAGCGCGTTGCTCGAGCTCACGCTGACCTCGCGTGGCAGCGACGCCGACGGCGTGCCGATTCCGATGGCTGGCGTGCCGTACCACGCAGCTGCGGGCTACATCTCGCGCTTAATCGAGCAAGGCCAGCGCGTCGCGATCTGCGAGCAGCTCGAAGATCCTTCGAAGGTGAAGGGGATCGTCCCGCGCGAGGTTGTGCGCGTGATCACGCCCGCGCTCGCGCTCGATTCGGATGCGATCGACGCCCGCCGTCCGAACTTTCTCGTGGCGATCGTGCCTGATGGAACGAAGTTTGGCTTCTCTGTGCTGGAGCTGGGCGCTGCCGAGGTCAGCACGACGTTGTTCGAGTCCGAGAGCGAGCTTTTGGCCGAGCTCTCGCGCACTGAGCCGCGCGAGCTGCTCTTGCACGCTGGTGCGAGCGCGCTGAGCAAGACTGTCTCGCGGCTCTTGCCGAGAGTCGCAGTACGCAACACCGAGCAGGCCCTCCTGGATCGCGCGTGCAGCGAGCCGCAGATCGAGAAAGTGCTCGCGCTCTATCCGGAGCCGGAGAAGCTTGCCGCTGCCAGCAGCGACGCTGTGCGGCTGATCTTGCGCTACACGCTCGACGCGCAGCCCACTGCACCGCTCGATATTCAGCGCGTGCTGACCTACGACACAGCGAACGTGCTGTTGCTCGACGAGGCGGCCGTACGCAACCTCGAGCTAGTCTCGACCTTGGGCGGCGAGCGCAAAGGCTCGCTGCTCTCGCTGATCGACGACACGCAGTCGGCGATGGGCGCGCGTCTGTTGCGGCGTAGGCTCTTGGCGCCGCTCTCGCGCGTCGATGCGATCCGGCGTAGGCACGACGCAGTGCAGCTGTTCGTGGAGAACCGCGAGCTGCGTGAACGCTTGCGGACTGCGCTCGCGCGCGTGGGTGACATGGAGCGCCTGGCTACGCGTGCTTCGCTCGGCGTTGCGACGCCGCGCGACTTGGGGGCGATTCGTCAGGGTCTGCACCAAGCGCTGGAGATCTGCGGCATCTTGACCGAGTCTGCCGCTCACAGCGTCGACGACGTGCTGCAACGCTTGCACCCGACGGACATGTGCGAGGACGTCCGCGAGCTGCTGTCGACTTGCTTGGAGGTCGAGCTGCCGCTCGTAGCGACACAAGCCGGCATCTTCTGTCTTGGTCACGACCCGCGCATCGATGAGCTGCGCGAGCTGAGCACGTCGAGCAAAGACGTGATCCTGCGGATGGAAGAGCGCGAGCGTCAGCGCACGGGCATCTCCACGCTGAAGATCCGCTACACCAAAGTGTTCGGCTATTACATCGAGATCACGCGCTCCAAAGCCGAGCGTGTGCCCCCGGAGTATCGGCGCAAACAGACGGTGGTCAGCGGCGAGCGCTTTACGTTCGACGAGCTGGAGACGGTGCAGGCGAAGATCGTCAACGCGGACGAGCGTCTGCGCGCGATCGAGCAGGAGATGTTCGTCGAGCTGCGCACGCGCATTGGCGTGCAAGCGGGGCGGCTGCGGCGGTTGGCGGCGGGGCTCGCCGACTTGGACGTGCATACGACGCTCGCAGACGTGGCGCATCGGCACGACTACGTGCGACCGCTTGTGGATGATTCGCTGGAGCTGGAGCTCAGCGAGGCGCGCCACCCGGTGGTCGAAGTCATGGTGACCCGCGGAAGTTACGTGCCGAACGACGTGCGACTCGACGTCGAGAAGCGTCGCCTGATGGTGATCACCGGTCCGAACATGGCCGGCAAATCCACGACCATGCGTCAGACGGCATTGGCCGTGATCATGGCGCAGGTCGGCGGCTTCGTGCCTGCTGCGCGTGCGCGCATCGGTGTGTGTGATCGCGTGTTTACCCGCGTCGGGGCGAGCGACAACCTGGCCGCAGGTCAGAGCACGTTCATGATCGAAATGCAGGAAACTGCCAACATCCTGCGAGGTGCATCGCGCCGTTCGCTCGTGATCTTGGATGAGATCGGCCGCGGTACGAGCACGTACGACGGCTTGTCGATCGCGTGGGCCGTGGCCGAGCACTTGCACGATGTCGTCCAATGTCGCGCCATGTTCGCCACGCACTACCACGAGCTGTGTGATCTGGCGGACGTGCGCTCGGGCGTCGTGAACTACAATGTCGCCGCGCGTGAGCACGGTGAAGACGTGGTGTTCTTGCACCGCTTGTTGCCGGGCGCGGCCAACCGCAGCTACGGCATCGCGGTCGCGCGACTCAGTGGGATCCCCGAGATCGTGCTCGCGCGCGCACGGGCGATTCTGCGCGCGCTCGAGTCGGGCGACGGCAATGTGTCCGGACAGAAGGTCGCGCGGGGAGACGCGCGCTCCGCGCAACTCTCGATGTTCGAGCGCGCTGATCACAACGCGTTGCCTCCACCTTCGGTATGCGAGACCACCCTACGTGAGCTGGACATCGAGCGCATGACCCCGCTCGAAGCACTCAACGCGTTAGCGCGTCTCAAAGCACTGTTACCTGCAGAATAACTGTTGACTGCGCGTTACGTGGACTCGCTAGTGCCGCGCGGCCGGGCGCGGTGTACGCTTATGCCATGAGTGATGCGAAGCAGGAATTCGAGCAGATCCGCGACGCCGTCGAAGCCGCAGACCAGGCTTTGGCGGAGGCGTTGGCTGCGCGAGCCAAAGCGGTGAAGAAGCTCGCCGCGCTGCGTTCTCGCGCTTCCGATGCGTACTTTACGCTGCCCAGAGACGTCGATGTTCTCACGCGCACGGTGGAGAGAGTGGATGGCTTGCCCAAGGAAGCCACGCACACCGTGATGAAGGAAGTGTTGTCCGCGTGCAACGCGCTGATCGCGCCAGCACAAGTTGTGTACGCAGGACAAGAAGGTGGCTTGGGAAATCTCGCCGCCCGTAAGCAGTTCGGCGCCGCTGCCGTACTGCGCGCCGTCGACTCGCCCGAAGCCATGCTCTCCGAGATCGGGCGCGGCCGCGCCAGCTTTGGTGTCTTGCCGTTCGAAAGCTCGCATGACGGTGCGGTCACGCAGACACTGAATCTACTCGCGCGCAGCGAGATCAAAGTGTGCGCCGAGATCCCCACGCGACGCTCGTTTCACTTGCTCTCGAAGAGCGGTGATCGCGCGCAGATCCAACGCATCTACGCGGCGACGAGCGCGCTCGCCGCGTGCGAGCGCTATCTCACGCAGAAGTTCCCCGAAGCGAGCATCTTGGATGTTCGCAGTCACACGCTCGCATGGTCGCGTGCTGCCGCTGAACCCGAAGCTGCTGCACTCGGCACCGAGCTCGCGTTGACGGCCTCTGGCCTCACGTTGGTCGAGAAGTCTGTCGAAGATACGCCCGACCTCGACACGCGCTACGTGGCCGTCGGCAACGACTATCCGTCGCGCACGGGTCGAGATCGCACAGCCGTCGTGATCGCGTTGCACGACGCGACCGGTGTGTTGATCAACTGCCTCAAGCCGTTCGCCGATCGACGCATCAACTTGTACCGACTGGAAACGCGCCCGGCACGCGGCTGGGAGTTTCGCTATTTGATCCTGTTCGAGATCGACGGTCACATCACCGATCGACCTGTGTTGTCAGCGATAGAGGAGCTACGGGCAGCTGGGCACTACGTGAAGGTGCTTGGGTCGTATCCGCGTATGGCTGACAGCTGAGAGCGCTTCGCGCGGGGCTGAGCGTGCAGCACAGCGCGCTCGGCCCGCACCAGTATGCGAGGACGCAGTCAAGACTTCCGACTTGTCGAGCACGCGGTGTAGCATCGCGGCATGCTCCGAGCGTTTCTACTCTTGATGTTGTGTGCGGCATGCGCGACTTCGCAAAGTACGCGCCCCGACACGAGCACACTCAGCTTGCCACCTGTGCCCGAGGATCCACTCGCGCTGGTGGTGGAGAATCCCGAGTCTGTCGCGGTCGCAAACGTGCAAGCGGTCATGGGCACGCCGCTGTTCGAGCGCTTGCGTCCGTACATCGAGCGCGCGACTTGCATTCAGCTCGCGGACTGGAATGCGGTGTTGTCCGCGACGCGGCGCGCGGCGCTGGCAGTGCGGCAGAAGCCCGAGCAGCAGGCGGAGTGGCTGCTGGTGCTTGTGGGCAGCTACAGCGAGGCGGATGCGCGACGCGCGCTCGAGCTGGCGCACAAGAAGTCGCGTGGAAGCGCGGCCGATCCGGTGCGCGATGTGCGCGACGGATCAGGGCGCTTCGGCGTGGCAGAGCAGGGCACGCTCGCGGTCAGCCAACTCGAGGGGCGCGTGCTCGTGCTGGGCACCCAGGCTTGGGTGCGCGCGGCCATCGCTGCGGTCGCGCAGCCGACAGCTAGCTTTTCGGGCTCGCCGCTCTGGCGCACGGTCGGCACGCCGCTCGGTTGTAACGAGCGTTCGGCGTGTCTGCTCTCGGCTGCGAACAGCGGCAATGCAGAGCTGATCGAGCGCGGATTAGCGGGCGCTGGCGCGAGGCAGCTCGGCGAAGCGATACAGAGCGCTGACACGGCGCTCGGGCTCAC
>Ga0114940_10000062_pt1 | contig 68596 bp, 60 predicted proteins | sample ColdCreekSource_FD_87195 | JGI IMG/M metagenome (GOLD analysis project Ga0114940, IMG submission 87195) | Groundwater microbial communities from Cold Creek, Nevada to study Microbial Dark Matter (Phase II) - Cold Creek Source | ecosystem: Environmental > Aquatic > Deep subsurface > Groundwater ...
CACAGTCGAGAGTCATGGATACGTCCTGCATGCCGCTCGCGATCAACTGTACAGAAGTGAACATCGCGCCGAGGCAACGATCAACTCTGCAACACCGCGAGCGTTGAAGCCGAAAATCAGTCGGCGCGCAACGTCCAAAAATTCGCGCGCGCGCCAAGCTGCACCGTTAGTTTGCAGCGGGGGTGCGGGAATCGCTCCGCAAGCTCCGCGACTTCCGACCTCCGTAGAGCTCGCAGCGGCGGCAGTGTGGAATCACCGTCAAGCGCATCCGCGGCCAAAGCATTGCCGTGAAATGCTCTGCAACAAAGCTGCGACAAATGCCCCCGCTTTGCAGCGCCACCTTGGCGCCCTCGCAGCAGACAATCGAGTCGGTATCGAATACAGAGATTGGGCTATCTCCGAGCAACTACGGGCGATCTCGCGACTCGCAAGGAGATCCCTACCGCGCACTGACGCTGCACGCGCCGTTGGGATCTTACAGTTAGATCTCTACAGTCGACATACAGTCTGCTCGCTTGTAGCTGAAGGCGGCGGCGCGCCTTGCGAGCGAGCGGTCGGCCGCTCGCCGGTGTGAGCACATCACTCTGACGGATAACCAGCACCGCCCCCGCAAATGGCAGAGCAACGAGCACCGGAGCTGAGTCCCGCTCGCATCGCGGCTCGGCTCTGGTCATGCAGGCATCCGCCGGTGATAATCGCGCGGCGAGCGAGTGGATCCATTGTCAAGCGACGATAGTAAGAACGTACCGACACGAACAGCAGAACCGATCTTCCTCGACGAAGTCGGGCGCGGTCATGGGGGCATCGTCTACCGGGGCGTGTTCCACGACGTGCCGTGCTTGATCAAGGTGCCACCTGTCTCGCTAGCCGAGACGGCCCACACGCGTGCGAGCTTTAATCACAGCGGCGGTGCGGGACTCGCGCCGCAAGCTCCGCGACTCCCGACCTTCGACCACGAGGTGCTGCTGCTCGCGCGGCTCCAGCTCTCTGGCATGGCGCGCGTGCTGCACCTGTCGCAGGCGAGCGAGCGTCCGTATGTCGTGTTTTCCCGGCCCAAAGGCAGGGTACTCGACGAGTGGCTACGCACGCAGCCGAACGAGCAGGCGATCTACGAAATCGCGAGCGCCCTGTGCAACGCGCTCCAGCAGCTGCATTCGCTCGGCTATGTGCACGCGGAGCTGTCGCCCAACCACGTGTTCGTGTCCGATGCGCTCCAAGTGGAGCTGCTCGATTATGGCTCAGTTCATCGAAGGGTCCCGTTCGACGCGAGCGCAGATCTGAATGGGCTGTGCGAGCTCCTTCGCCGGCTTGCCAAACACCTCCTCGACGCACACGCCCAAGCTGCTCTCTGGTCGCTCGCGGAGACGTGCCAAGGAGAAGGCGCCGCGTTGACCGAGCTGCTGCGCGCACTCCACGCTCGCCTCGCGATCTTGCAAGGTCGGGCGTTGATCGCGACTGGGCTCGGAATTCAGCACTTGCCGCGTCATCTCAAGTCGCCGAGCGCGACGCGGCGCGAGCTCGCACAGCTGCAGCAACGCTTCCACAGCGGCGCGCTCGGCGCGGTCACCGTTGTCGTGGCTCCGGAAGGAGCAGGCAAGAGCCGCTTGCTGGCGGATTTCAGCGAGTCGGTGCGAGCGCGTGGTGTGCATGTGCTCTCGGTCAGCTGCACGAACACCGAGTGCATGCCGTTTTCGACCATCCAGCGTCTGCTCGAAAACCACCTGCAAGATCTCGCCGCCAGCGATCAGGTCACGCGTCAACGCTATGAATCGGTGCTGCGCGCGGCCGCCGGCAGCTTCGGCGCGCGCTTACGCCTCTTGTCTGAGCGCTTCGAGGCGCTGTTCGGACCGTCCTCGACCAGCTTGGTCCAGGGCGATGTGCGTGCAGCGTTCATCGATGGCCTCGCCGATTTCCTGAGCCGCTACATGACAGCGCTCGGTCGCAGCGTGCTGATCATGGACGACATGCAGTACCTCGACGCCAGCAGTCGCATGGTGCTCGCGCGCTTGGCGACTCGGGTCCGCGCGCCAAACCAGCGCATCGTGGGTGCGATGAAGAGCGCCGACGAAGACCACCCCGAGAGCCTCGATCGCTTCGACGCGATGCTCGCTTCGGGTGTGCTCACGCGCATGCAGCTCGGCCCGCTTTTGCCCTCCGATGCACACGCTGTGGCCGTCGAGTTCTTGGGCGCGCCCGATCTCTCGTACGACTCAGTCGTGGTGCCGCTCGCGCAATTGACCGATGGCACACCGCTGTGCCTGATCAATTTGCTGACGTTTGCGCTCGAGCAGCGCTTGCTCTTGCCGCAAGCCGGACACTGGACGCTCGATGTCAAGCCGCTGACCCAGACGCGCCTACCCGCTTCGTCGCGCCGCTTGATCGCGCATCGCTTGGCGATGCTCAACCACCAGACGCTGCACATCCTGCAAGCTGCAGCTGTGATCGGCACACGCATCGATGCCGAGCTCCTGGCGAACGTCACTGGCGCCCCGCTCGAGCACGCGCGCGCGGCGCTAGACCAAGCCACCTCGCAAGTGCTGATGCAGCGCGACGAGCACGGCGACTACGGCTTCATCCACAACTGCGTGTGTGAAGCGCTGCTGCGTCCGGTGACCGACCTGGATCGCCGAACGCTGCATCAGGCAGTCGCTGATGCGCTGCGCAGCACGCCCAAGCGCGAGCACACGGACGACTTCACGATCGCGCGTCACCTTGCGCTAGGCGTGGTCGAGCGCTCTCCAGTCGAAACGCTTTCGATCCTCAAGCGCGCGGGCTTGCGCGCCGCCCGCAGCTACGACGACTCGCTTACGCTCTTGCTGCTGAGAGCGGCGGAGCGTGCAGCGCGCGCAGCCGGGCTGCCACTCGATCGCAGCTTCCAGCTGCACCTCGCCGAGGCCAGCCTGCGCACGGGCGACACACGCTTCAGCTTGCGCTACTTCGAGGCGGCGTTGACCGGCTCCCGCCGCGGCGTCGAGTGCGCGCACATCCTCGGCCGCATCGCTTGGCTGCACCACTTCGAAGGCCGCGGCTCGTCCTGCTGGAACGCGCTCAGCGCTGCGCTGCGCGAGCTGAACGAAGTCGTGCCGAGCGACACCCCGCTCACGCTGCTCTACCGAGGCCTCGGGCACGTGCTGCCGCGCAGGCGCGCGATCAGCCCCAGCGAGCGCGCGCGGCTCGAGACATTGTGCGAGCTGTACGTGCTCTGCGTGCGCATGTCCTTTGAATCAGGCAATCCGCTGCGTGCGCTCAGCGGTTTGTGGCTGCTGTGCCGCGCCGCCCGCAGCTTGCCGGCATGTCGCGCGGTGATCGAAGCCGAGCTGCTCAAGTCGTTCGTGCTCTCCGGACTCGGGAAACGCTCGCCGTTTCGTGGCTCGCTCGAGCGCGCGTATGCATTGGCCGAGCAGATCGGCGATCCGTTCGCGCTCGCGAAGTGCCACCAAGTTCACCAGGTGATCGCCGCTTGGCGCGGCGATCTCGACGAGTGGGAGCAGCAGGCACAGCTCTGCTTCGACTCGCATATCAGTTACATCGAGCTCGGCGAGCTTTGCCACATCGCGTTGGGCCTGTACGGCGGCCAGGTGGTGTTGGGCAAGCCGGAGCATGGCTACCGATGGATCGAACGGGCCTACGCACGCGCACAACAGATCGGCCATGCACCAGCCATGTTCACGCTGCTCGAAGACGCCGCGTGCACCCACTTGATCGGCTTTGAACGCGAGAGCGAAGCCGAAGACTTGAAGCGACGACTGAGCCACGTGCAACGTGCTGCGACACTGCAGCCGGGGGGATACTTTTACATGCTTGGATTCCAGTTCCGCGTGCAACGGCTGGTGGACAGCGGCAAGCTCGGCGCCGAGCTCGATGCGCTGGTCGAAGAGTGGCGCAGCTTTGGTCAAACATCCTCGCGCGTGACCGGCAGCGTGGCGCTCTACTACTTGCACGTCGCCCATGCGCGCATGCACCAGTGCCTGCGCGCGCTCCTGCCCGAGCGCCGATCGCTGTTGCAGAAGCTCGACGAAGCGATCGCGGATCTCGAGCCACTCACGCGCGCCCCGGTGATCGCCGCGCACGGCAGCGTGATGGCGGCGTGTCGTGATTTCTTGCGCGGCGACGACGCCGCAGCAGAGCTCTCGCTGTTGCGCGCGGAGCAGCTCGCGCGTGAGCTGCACTGTGTGTGGGTCAGCTACGCGGCGGCACGCGTGCGCGCACACATCTGGAAAGCGCGCGGTCAGCTGCCGCGCGCGCGCGAACAAGCACGCGTCGCAGCTCAGCTCGCCCGCGAGTACGGTCCGCCTGCACGCCTGCGCGCGATCTGTGAGGAGTTCGAGCTGGCGGAGCATGCACAGACTGAAAACCCGAGCATCCGCCAACACCTCGATGCGCTGCTGCACATCGCACACGCCTCGGGCCGTGAGCTGAGCCCGAGGCACCAAGCGCAGTTCGTGCTGAACGAGCTCTTGCAGACGCTGCACGCCGAGCGCGGATTCTTGTTTCTGGCCGACACCGAGAGCAGCGCGCTCCGGCGCCTGGCTGCACGTGGGCACGACGGCCAAGAGCTGAACGCTGAGCTCTCCCCTGCCGAGCGCAACCTGGTCGAACAGGTGTACGCCTCGGGCCGCACGGCGATCGCTGCGCCGGCGCTCGTCGGCGAGCGTGTGGGTGTCGCGGTGGCGCTCGTGCTGCGCGAGCTGGTGGTGGGCGTGATCTACTTGGATCGCAGCAGCGTGGCCGGCGCGTTCAGCGCGGAAGCCGTGACGCTGGTCGAGGCGCTCGCGAACCAAGTGCCCGTGCTCTTAGAGCTCGCACACGCCCTGCGCGAGCGCGCACGCTTAGAGCGCAACCTACGTGAAGCGCAGAAGATGGAGGCTGTCGGGCGCTTGGCGGGCGGCATCGCACACGACTTCAACAACATCCTGGGAACGATCGAATTCTCTGCGAGCTGTCTCACCGAGCACGTGCCGGAGGAAGGCGCGGAGGATCTCGCGGACATTCGGGCTGCAGCCAAGCGCGGCGCTGCGCTGACCAAGCAGCTCACGCTGATCGCGCGTGGCAAGCAACCACCGCGCGAGCGCGTCGATCTCACACACGCGCTCGCCGAGGTGGAGCCGCTGCTCAACGTGATGTTGCGCGGGCACGTGCATCTCGATCTGCAGCTGCCGGATGGGCCGCTGCACGCGCTCGTCGAGCCGAGCCAGATCGAACGTCTGGTCATGAACCTGTGCCGCAACGCCAGTGATGCCATGCCGAACGGCGGCGAGCTCACGGTCCGGCTTTCGCGCACCGATGCCAGCTCGTCGCAGCTGGAAGCGGCGGACGCCCAGCTACCGCCGCGTGGCTTCGCCGAGCTGTACGTGCGCGACACCGGCATCGGCATGAACGAGGAGACACGCGCGCGCATCTTCGAGCCGTTCTACACAACCAAGTCGGATGCCGAAGGAACAGGCCTCGGCCTCGCGATCGTGTACGCGATCGTGCAGCAGTGCGAAGGGGACATTTCGGTCGTGAGCGCTCCGGGTCGAGGCACCACATTTCGCGTGTTTTTCCCGCTTTGCGACGGCGAGTCCGCGCTGCTCACGAGCGGTTACGAGCTCACGTCTGGCGCGTCCTTGCAGGGCATGAGCGTATGCGTCGTCGACGACGACGAGACCTACCGAACCATGCTGGCGCGCGCGCTGCACCGCGCGGGCTACAGCGTGCTCACGGCCAGCGGCGGCAAAGAAGCACTGCACGCGATCGCAAACGCGCCTTCGCTGCCCGAGCTGATCATCAGCGATCTCAACATGCCAGATCTCGACGGGCTGACGCTCGTCACGCGGCTGCGCGCAGATCAGCCGGAACTCAAGGTGCTGTTGATCTCGGGCAGCCCACAGGCCGAGCACGCGGCCGCGGTGGCCGAGCTCGGCACGCGTCTCTTGCAGAAGCCCTTCTCTGCGGAAGTGCTGCTGCGCGAGGTGGAGCTGGTGCTGGAAGAGCCCCTGGCTCCTGACGCGAATACCGCGCTCGGCGACATGTTTACTTCGAGCTGACAGTTACTCCTTCGGGCGCTTTTCGAAGAACGAAGCGATCGCGGTGCGCGCTTCGTCCGAGCGCAGTTGCTCGGCGAACAGCTCGAACTCGCGGTCCATACGCTCGACCGTGCCACCGCTCGTGTCCCGCAGCAGCTCTTTGGTTCGGCGCACTGCACCTGGTGCTTTTTGGGCCAAGCGCTGGCACACGCTGAGCGCAAGCGCTTCGAGCTCACCGGGATCGACAACCTGGTTGACGATTCCAAGCTCGCGGGCGCGCTCGGCCGAGATCATCTCGCTCAGCAAAAACACCTCGCTCGCGCGCATATGCCCAACCAGACGCGGCAAAAGCAGGCTGGATCCGGCTTCAGGCACCAGGCCGAGATCGACGAACGGCGCCCGCAGCTTAGCGCGGCGGGATGCGTAGACGAGATCACAGTGCAGCAGCATGGTCAGGCCGACGCCTACGGCATAGCCGTCGACTGCAGCTACGAGCGGCTTCTTGGCACGCGCAATGCCGTACAAAAAGCGCTGGGCTGGAGACGAGCCGTCCTGTGGCCGCGCTGCAAAGTCAGCCAAGTCATTGCCCGCGGTGAAGTTTTCACCGGCCGCGCACAGCAGTATCGCACGCACTGCGTCGTCGCTTTCAGCTGCCTCGATCGCGTCGCCGAGCGCCGCATACATCGCTGCATTCAAAGCATTCTTCTTCTCGGGGCGATTGAAGCGAATCGTCGCCACCCCCTTGTCACGGTCACACGTAAACAGAACCTGAGAGCTCATGCGCTCGAACCTCGCTACAAAATGTTGTCGACAACAATCTAGCCCCGCCAAATCTATACATGAAACGATAACGCGCTCACAGCCGCACATGAGCCCTGGCGCAATCAGCTGAGCTGAGGCAGATTTCAGCGAATCGGACGACGCATCGCTCCGCATCGTCCCTTGTCCACTGTCCATTGCCCTTTGCCCATCGCGCGCGCGCCGCTATGACACCTCTGTCCAAGGTGCTGAAACTAAAGTCGGACGGCCCCGGGTTTTCGACCGAAATCCCGCAGGACTGGACCCAGGGGCGCACTACGTTCGGAGGCCTACTGGCCGCGGTCGCGATTCGAGGACTGCAGACCGCCGCCCAGGGCAGGCCACTGCGTTCCTTCCTGATGGACTATCTGTCGCCCACGGTGCCGGGCGCGCTCAAAGTAGAGGTCGAAACATTGCGGGTCGGCCGCTCGCTCCTGCATACGCGCGCGACGCTGGTGCAGGAGGGTCAAACGCGAGCGGTGCTGCTCGGAGCTTTCGGCGACGCGCGCGACACGAAGCTGCGCCAAGACAGCAGCAGCGGCCCGAAGTCCGATTTGCCCGCCGAGCAGCTGGTGCGCCTGCCGTACATCGAGGGCGCCATGCCCGCGTACACACAACACTTTGACTATCGCTGGACCTCGCAACACGGCCTGTTTTCCGGCGCGGCAGAGGGCAAGCTCAGTGGCTACGTGCGCGCGCTCGACGCCGATCGCGTCGACAGCGCGGTGATCGCTGCTTTGATCGATTCGTTTCCGCCGCCTGTGTTAACGCAGCTGCGTGCCCCCGCGCCAGCCAGCACGGTCACGTGGATGGTGAACTTCGCGCACGTTCGCCCCGCAGTCGCGCTCAGCGAATTCTGCCGCTACGAGTCAGTGACCATCAGCGCAAATGGTGGATACGCGGGCGTCGACACCAGGCTCTGGGACAACGATGGTCGGCTGCTCGCGGATTCGCGGCAATTGGTCGCTGAGTTTTCCTGAGCTTCAGCGCAACAGGCTCTCAGCGAGCTTGCGGGCGTTGGTGAGCTTCACGACAAAGTCTGGCTCGTGCGGGATGTGGTGGAAGCGCGGGTGTGCTTCCCAGACTTGCTTGAGCCGTTGATCAAGTGTGCAAGCCGTCACGAGATCCTCGGTTCGGGTGCTGTTGCCACTCGCGATCGACAGGCCGCCCACGGCTGCAGACTCCAGGAAGAGCACGGCGTCGTAGCGCGCGAGCTCGGCTTGCCACTCGGTCTGCATGGTGTCGAAGAAGTCCGTGTGACCGTGCGGCCAGTAACCTGCGCCATCGGGCACGCCGCGGTCGCACCACAGGATTTGGTCCGCCGCCATCCTGCCCTCGTAGACCTGCTCCACGCTGCGCTGCACGGAGAAGATCGCGCGCTGCACCGCGCAGCGTTCATGCTCGTTCTGCACGCCCGGGAAAACATGGGAAAACAGCATAGTCGCTACCTCGGGGACGGCAACCACGCGCTGCGAGTGAGCATTCGCGATGGTCCGCCAGAGCGTGGTCTTACCCGCGCCCGGTCCACCAGAAACAGCGATGCGAATGAGTGCCAAGCTTACTCCGTCATTGATCGGGTTCCATCTGCACGATGGTAACAGAGGCACTATCGAAGGTACGGGGTGCAGTGTTTCGCGGACATGTTGCACGTGAATTTATCGGGCAACGGACAAGCTTCCGGGCCCGCGCACTGACAGGCGTGGACGTCGACGCACTCGCCATAACAGCTGCCTTCCACGCTCGGGACCTGCAGCTCTGGGCACTCGGGTGCCGTTCGCTTGCACATGATCTTGCGCGGATCGCAGTCGCGGGGCGCCGGGTCGTGTGCACCTCCATCCGGCACGCACATCGGCAGCGGCGGACAAGGCGCGCGCACACATGTCACTTCCACGAGCTCGCAGTGCTCGCCGACTTTGCAATCGGCATTGCAACCAGACGCGCCGCTGTCAGCTGCGGAGCCCGCACCCCCACGACCCGCGCTCGAACCGGCCCTACCGCTATCGGCGTTGGAGTTGGCTGCTCCGGCACCGCCCTGGTTGCTGCCACCACCACCGCCCTTGCCAGAGCCAGACGACTCGCTGCCCGCATCCGAGCGCCGACCATCCGCATCGTCGGAACAGGCGGAACCAAGCACCACCAACGCAAGAACGCAGCGAACAGGCCAGCTCATCGGCCAAGCATAGCTGCTACCGATGCTTTGATCGACGCCACGCCCGCTGGCACCGCGGCAGGGGCTGACTAGTACTCTTCTGCAGTACCGGCCGCGTCGTCCGTGAGGTCCTCGAAGCCATCGTAGCCTTGCGATTCACTCTGCAATCCAGGCGAGTCCTCGGTTGAGGCGACACTCACGACCAGCTGCCGACCATGCCCAGGAATCATCTCGTCAGAAGTTTCATGGTTCATTGCGCACCTTTTCGTTGCCCGTCACCGTGCCCGTGAACACCACGAATGGACAAGCCTGAACTGACTTCAGTCCGCACGATCGGTGGCAGTCGCGCCCACACACTGCGAGATGTCTACCCACGCAGGTCGAAGCGATACGCTCGTAATACAATTGAACTCATGCGGGGGCGCGTGCACTGCGACGCAGCCGATAGCTGCATCGGCAGGACGCCTACCGCGTGGTGTTCGCTCGGCGTTGCATGCTTGGAAGCGGTGACGTCTTCCCCTCTTTGGTTGTCGACGCACGCCGCTCCGGCGCGCTCACGCGCGTGAAAGGCGGAACACTCACTGAACCGTACGACGTGCCGCAGCTCGATGCCGAGCAGTTGCCCAGCGACCCAATGGCACTGAGTTGGGATATCGCGACCAGTTCCCGGCACGGGCTTCGAGGTCCTATCGATCGACAACGCCGAAGTGATCTCCAGCAAACCGTATCCGCAGCCGTTAGCTGCGAGCACGTGCGCGCACTCCGCCCATTCAGCGTCTGCGGCTCGTTCTACTGTTCATCGGCCGACGTGCTCGTGAATTCGACGAACTCGCTCGGCTGCATCTCGGCACCTAGCAAGTAGGACCAATAGCCTTCGGTCGCAGCATTCGCTTTGCACACGCCCTGGTTGTCCTTGCCATACTCTTGTCCGGTGTGCGCACCGTTGAGCCGGTAGAACCGGTACGTGCTGCGGGTGACCTCCATGCCCGTGCCCTCACACTGAGTCGTGGTAGTGTCGTCGCTCCCGTAGGCGTACGTGGGCGCGTTGCAAGTCCCTCTCATCAATGCCAGCCGGACCGTGCAGCGCGCGTCAGCGAACCGAGCCGCTACGTTCGCAGACGCGCTGGGCATCGGCACACAACGCTGCTTGCCATCTGTGGTCGCCAGCATCTGGCACGAGACCCCGAGCGTCGAGTCGTAATAGGACAGCCAAGGTTCCTCGTATCGAGTGCCATCTGAGCCCACGTTGGTCGTGCGACGCAGCTTGATCCTGCTTCCGCTCGTCGCCGTCAGCGGCATGTCGGCCTGAGCGTCAGGCACTTGCTCGCGCGCGGCGTCCATCATCGCCGTGCCTGCATCGACGAGCCCCTGAGCCGCCTCGGCAAGCAAGCCAGCGTCGTGCCCGTTTGAGCCGCCATCGCCATGGTCGGGATTGCCCGCAGATCGACCACCGAGCGCCTCGCCTGCGTCGACCAAGGTCCGACCCACTTCACGCACCGCGTTATCCGCGCAGGCATTCACGACAACAACCGACACCATCGAAGCGAATACGAGTTTTACGAACTGCATGTAGCGGGCATCGGTCGGTCGGACACTGCGCTTGAGGTGCGCGCACGGAGCCAGTTGTCGCCCTGCTTCCACCCGTCTCGCGCTGCGTGCAGTCGGTCGCTTGGCCCACTAACCGCCAACAGCTGCTGCGGACCGAGTGCTCTTACGGGCATTCTGCGGGCTGGCAGTGCGGGCAGAAGTAGAGGCGCGCCTTTCCGCACTGCCCGCGGACTGATGAAGCCGGACGCTTGCTGCTGACTGCGGAAGGTGACTTCTCAGCATCGACCTTGCTCGAGCTCCAAGGCGAAGAGTTGATCCCCGCACTCGTGGGTCCGATTACGTCTTCGGCATCATGCGCGTTCGCTGAGCTGCACTTTCAAGCACCGAGGACTTTGCGCACTTTTGTTACGAGGGGCAGCGGCGTGAGTGGCTTGGCTACGAACGCGACATCGGAGTCCAGCACGCCGTGGTGGGTGATCACGTTGTCCGTGTAGCCCGACATGAACAACACCTTGATCTTGGAGCGGGCTGCGATGATGCGCTCCGCGAGCTGACGGCCGTTCATCTTCGGCATGACGACGTCCGTGAGCAGCAGGTGAATGGTCACAGGGTGTTGCTCCGCGATCAGCAGCGCCTCTCCGGGACTGCGCGCTTCGAGTACGTGATAGCCATACTTGCGCAACACTTCCGACGCGACCGCTCGCACTTGGCCCTCGTCCTCTACGAGCAAGATGGTCTCGGCACCTCGCAGGTTCTTCGGTGGCATGCTGAAGGGTGCTGCCTTGGGGCTCCAGATCGCGCGCCAGCAGTTGGCAGACGGCAGCAAGACGCTCGAGCGCACCCTCGGGTAGCCGTCACCGCATCGCGGCCGTTCGACCTCGATGGCGGCGCGCTCGAGGTCTGACGGTGTAACCGCGCGGTGCCGCCCTCTGATCGCAAGACCGCACAACAAACGCAGGCGTCACATCGAGATCGCGGTGCCGCTACCAGCAGCAGCAGCGGCAGCGGCCGCTCTGCCGCCATCGGCTGCACCGTCGCTCGCTCCAACCGGGTTGCTGGCGCACCACTTCTTAGCAGAAGGTAGACCGCTGAACGCGGACGACACGGCGGCGCGCAGATGTCTCACTGGCCGAAACCGTTGAGATCACTGGCACCGCCGCTCGTCCTCTTCCGACATAGTCTCGCGCTTGCGAGCTCACCAGCAGATATCGGTCACACCCAGCAGGCTGAACGACTCGTTGGAGAGCGCACGCGCTGGATACGCAAACACGAACTGGTAGCACGTCTCGTCGACGCTCTCGGTTCCAAAGGAGACGCCGGCGTCGGTCGTGTTGTTGAACGTGCAGCTGGTGACAAGGCTTTCCCCAGGCAGGAGCTCATAGCGCTGGAAGTAGGGTCTCGCTTCGCCGAAGCTGAACGGCTCATCGAACAACACGTCGGTGCTGCCGTCTGTGTGCTCGACTGATGTTTGCACGCGGGTGCCGAGCGCTTGCAGGTGCGGCTGAAAGCCGACGATGTGGATCGATTCGTCGTTGCTGCCAGGAATGCACTTGGTGGTGAACGTGCTGACTGCGTGCGGCGGCATGCCTTCGCCTCCGGTCCACACGTTGCCGTTCAAGTCCTCGGTGCCGAGCCAGGTCACGCTCGCCACGTGCTCGCGTTCTTCCGCGGGGGTCACACAGATCTGCACCACCGATTTATCAGACTGTGGCTCGCCTGTGGTGTTGCTGTAGTACCATTGTAAGTTCAGCACGGCTCCCTCCGCGGGCAGCTCGAGTCCGATGTCGTCGGGCGGCACGAGGTTGGCGCCGCCCGCACTCCAGCCTGCAATCGCGACAGGATCGGTCCCGATCAAAGTCGGCAGTGGAGCCGTCAGGTGGGATCCCTCGGGCTGGTCTTCGATTGTGCTGAAGAGGAACCAGTGGTGCAGAACCTTCGCGTTGTCGGAGATCGTTGCAATGCCTGTGGCGACCGAGCCGGTCGGCCAAGGCGCGCGGTAGTAAAACTGCTCGGTGAAATCACCTACGGCGACCGTGAACGGGCTGTCGTCGATATAGCCTTGCGAACCGTGGGTCTTGAACTCGTAACAGGTCTCGCCGGACTTAGGCACGAGCCGACCATAACTCGGCGTGCTCGGATCCTTCGGCGGCACGGGCGCTTCAGTACCAGCGTCGCCCTGTGGCTCTTGTGGCTCTTGCCCGCCCCAGTCGGTGGAGCGTGGATCCCAGCCGAAACCGCCGGGTAGCGTACAAGCGCTCAAAGCGAGCGCACATGCGCATGTGCGCCACGTGGCGACTCGCCTGACGCCATTGGCTGCGAATAGTGTACGAGTGAGCTTGTGACGATCCATGCGTGACCCCCGTTGCGCTTAGGTTCGACGTAGTCGGTACCAGAGGCGCATACAAAAGCCAACACGTTACGCTACTTGCGAGCCGACTATCATCATGCCGCTACTAGCTGCGGGCACTGGGGCACAGCGCCATCTCTAACAAATCACACGTGCCAACAAACTTTGCGACACGGATATGCCGGCAGCCGGACATACACACGCGGGAGTCTTTCGGCAAAAAAGGGCGACGCGCGTTTGCGCGTATGCGTTCTAGGCGCGACCTGGCAGGACGATGGTGGCGCGGTGTTTCGCGTTTGCCAGTTGTGCATCGAACGTGACCAGACGGGCGTCGAGCTGCTCGGCGAGCGCCACATAGCATGCGTCGTATGCCGACAGCGTGTCTCGCAGAGCCCAGACGCGCTTGAGCACGAGCGTGTGATCATAACGCGTGACGCGCAGCTCGGCGAGCGTCTCGAGCGCGAGCGTAGCTCGCTTGGCGGTGAGCGTCCCAGCACGTGACAAACGCCTGAGCACTTGTGTCACTTCGACGTCTAACAAGTAGGGCGCATGCAGCGTTACGTCCGGGTCCTCGATCAATGCTTCGACCTGCTCGCCGCGCGCAGTTCGGAGCAGCAGCTCTATCGCTGCTGACGCATCGAGCACGATCATCGACTGTCACGCTCAGCCCGCACAGCAGCGGCTGCGCCCCTGGGTAGGTCGACACGCGGCTGCTTACGCAGCTTCGCCAGAAACTCCTCGCGTGTGGGTGCCTCGAGCGCGCGGCGTAGCTCAGCGATCGCATAGTCGGACATGGACATTCCGGCCTGCGCCGCGCGCACTTTCAGCCGCAAATGCAGGTCGTCGGGCAGGTTCTTGATCTGGAACATCATGCTACCAGCATGCTATCATGCTGAACGAATGTCAACGTAGCGCGCAATGGTGCGACGCAGTGCAGCACAGTCCTGATGCCCGGGCGTCAGAGTGACGAAGACGCTGGCTCACGCAAGGCGGATACTCCTCACAGATCCCACGAGCAGCACGCGCCACCGCCGGGCTCGCGTCCGACGCCACTGCCAACTCGAGCCCAGGCAAAGACACACCCGCCGCCCGCCGCCGCGAGCGGCAGCGCCTGCCTACTCAACCACGCATCGAGCGTGCGCTTGATCTCGATCAAGAAGCACGACAAACGCTAGGACTACACGCTCGCGGCGCTGAAGACGTTCTACTCGCATCGCTCTGACTCTATCGGGCTCTCGCCATGATCTCCGTCTTCCACGAAGAGCGCCTCGACCGCGACGATCCCGAGATCAACGCCAGCAGCGTTGGCAACTCGGAGCTGTACGAGATGTGGACGCTCGACCTGGAGAGCCTCGAGGCCAAGCCCCTGGAGGGCGTCGGCGTCAACACGGGCGGCGCCACGGTCCACCGCATCGATGGCCGCACCTTTGTGATGATCCCGACTGGCGACTGGGAGTCGACGACAGTCTACGAGGTCGCACCGGGCAAAAAAGCCGAGAAGCGCTGGACGACCAACGGTTGGTCCTTGCAGCTGGCGAAGCTGCGCTAACAATCGAGTCGGAGCGTGTTGGCGGCTGATTACGCCGCCAACACCCTCACGCTCACCGCTTTGCCTTTGGTCTGATCTGGGCGGAGCACTCCGCTTTGATCTTGGCTTCGAACGGGGCAAGGGCAGCTCTCTGAGCGTCTAAACATCCCGAGTCTGCGAACAGGTTCTTCGTGGACATCTCCGTGGACCTGAACGGAAGGCACTCGGTTCGAGCGAGCTGCTGTAGATAGCGACGAGCTGTGCACGCGCCGAGCTGTGCGGCGGTCTCCGAGGTTGGATCTTGTGGAACAAGTGCGGCCGCAAACGACTGCGAGAAAGTCTCGGTGAGAACGGACCAGTCGTTGGGGATGTGCTGCGTGGAGCAACGCATGTCGATCTCATCGATCTTCGCGAAGTAGCCGGCCCGCGCGAGGCATGCATTTCTCTGGCGGAGATAGACTTCGGCGGCCTGCCCGTCGACGACGAAGTATCCGCAGCCCGAAGCGTTGAGCCACGCGATGTGTTCACTCACCATGCAGTCGAGCAGCGCTGCGTGGATCGGGGTCGGAAGCTGAACGTGCTGTAGATTCGTTCGCAGACTCGCGTCGAGCTGCTGCGTGACTTCAGCCCGTGCTGTATCCCAGCCGCCTTGCACGGTGAGCACATTGCCTTCCAGCAACTCGCTGGCCGTAGGGTACCAAACCGAGTCCCCTGGTATCCTCAGCAGCTGCTCGATAAAGCCTCGGGAAAGGCCTGCAGCCGCATAGATGGCGCGCGTTTTCTCCAGATCCAACTGCCGCTGTTCCTCGCCACTCCCGATGGTGTGCACGGGATGAAAACCCAGTCGCGCGTTCGCGTGCATCGTGCGACGTGCGCCCCCGAGGAAAGCCAGCGTGCACGCGGAGCTGCATTCGTCTTCGACGTGCGTGGCCAAGCCCCTCTTCGCGATGACATCGCGTACGAGATAGCCCTCTCGCATCCAGCCACCCGCTGAGCTGAGTTGCACGAGGCGAACACTGGGCGCGAGCTCGAGTTCACGAGTCAAAGCATCGGCTGCTCCCTCGTTCATGCCGCCCTTCAGGAGCACGGTCTGTCCATTGGGACTCACTTGAAACCGTGTCGGCTCGCCGAGCTGTCCGCCGCTGCGAGCGACGGCCCAGTGCTCTGACACCATCGTGCCGAGCTTCTCACCCTCGCCGATTCCGAGGCACACACTGACCGCGACCATCGTCTTGGCCAAGCCCGCATAGCGGCCGCCAGCGCGCTTGTGTTTGGTGGCGGAACGCCACGTGCCTCGAAGCCCCCAGATCCAGGTGACGAGCGTTAGACCGAAGATGATGACGATCGCCGTCGACAGGCTCGCTACGGACTGGAACCCCATCCCCATCGCGATGCTCCCAGCAGTCCAAAGTACGACTGCCGAGACGAGCGTGTTGTTGACCCAGTAGGACCGCGCGAGAGAGAAGTCGCCGTTCCAGTGCCTGTGGATGTAGCCGAGCAATCCACTGTAGCGTGGATCGCTTGCGCCTGATTCGTGGCTACTGCGTGAGAACGCTGGCAGCGTTGCATCGTGTTCGCGCTGGTCGCCAAAAGGCGCGCCGCAACTTGGACACGCAGCGGCCTTGTCGGAGACTTGATGATTGCACTCGGTACATCGCGTCAGCGCCATGGGGCTTCTTCAATACACAGAATGTTCGTGGTGGCTGGGACATGCAATCCGCCGCCAAGGAATCAGTGCGTGTCGTAGTGCAGCAGCGCTGAAGTGCTCACTTGTGTGCGGGCCAGTGTAGCTTCGGCGCGGCGTCTGCTGTGAACTGCATCACTGCCGCCGTGATGCTTTGGCGGGCAAGACTCACGGGCTCGCAACGTTGCGACTAAACTTCGCGATGGCACGATGATCGCGGTCGGCGCGTTCCTGCTCGCGCTCGCGCACTCCGGCTCAACTAAGCAGCGCATCGCGCTCTGGTGGCTCGCCGCGCGTTCGCGTCGCTGTTTTTCGGTCGCCGATAGCAGCGCCGTGTACGTGTATCGCCTAGCAGCTAGAAACAAAGCGGCCCGGTCTCCCATTCAGGAGAACCGGGCCAGCATCAGGCTACGCGATCACTCACCGCTATCTTCGTCTTCGCCTTCCTCGTCCTCTCCGCCCTCTTCGCCGGTGTCCTCTTCCTCGCCGCCCTCTTCGCTCGGCTCTTCTTCACCCTCTCCCTGGCCTTGACCAAGGCCAGTCGGATAGGTGGTTATCCAAGCCTCGGCAACTTGGACGATCGCGTCGTCCTCACAACCTGCAGAGACACTCTGGTCGGTGTTGTCGACGGATTCAGCGCTTCCGTTCTTCTCGTCGGCGCAAGCCAGCGCGATTTGGATGTTGTGCCGGAAGGGTCTGGTCGACCAGTTAACCGTGTTTAGCGTTGCGCCGGTCAGGCTCGTCTCGAAGGTCCAAGCGATCAGGCCGCAGCTCCCATTGATATCGGAAGTCGAAGCAATCGGGCCCGCATAACAAACGTCTGCCGAAGCGCTCTGTGCACCAGCGAACGTCGCGAACACGAAACCTGCAGTTGCTACCCACTTAGACGTCTTCCTGATCATGATTGTGTCCTGTCTTTAGTTGTCGATGTTGTACTGCTAACGATCGCCAGCAGAGCTCGCGATCGGAGTCGGTTTGGCCAGTGCCAGACGCACAGCAGTGCCAGGCTCCACATCGTGGATTGCGCCCTCACCTCTGTCGGCATCACTGACGGAGATCACAAAGCGGCCGCGCTTAGACAAGCCACCTATCTCGAACTTTCCGTCTGCGTCGGTGAGCTTGCGCTGTGCTCCGCGCAGAGCTCTCGGAACCTGCCGCGGATCGAGCGCGGCGGCTTCGTCTTTGATGTTCAACCAGACGTTCGCGGCTGGTCGACCTTGCGCGTCGACCACCTGCCCCGAGAGGCGTGAAGCGCGCGCGATGACCAGTTTGCTGCGTACAGATGCGTTGTCAACCAGCTCGACCGGAGCTTTCTTTGTTGCACCACTCCAACTGCGGTTGACGCCATCAGCGGCGGCCAGAACGTAACGACCCGCTTCGAGCGGCCCGATGCGGTACGCACCAGCACCCTGCGCCCGCGCCCCCACGAGCGTCGCGACGACGTCGTTACTACGCTCAGTAGATTGGGCGGTGACGCGCAATCCATCGACGGGTTCCCCGCGTTTGTCTCGCAGGTCGACATCGATGTAAGCGCTTCCGCGGAGGCGCAACGTCGCTTGCACAACGCCAGCATTCGCGTGCAGCTCGACCGTGACGGGGTCGCCCTGCAACCCCCCGTTCGGCCGCACGCAGTACTTGCCCGGACGCAGATGCGTGCCGGTGATGAAGTGCCCCGTCTCGTCTGCAGCCATCGGCGTCACGATGTGCTTCTCCGTCTGGTCGAAGAGCGAGCGGCGCAGCACCACTGGAGCGTTTGGAACGAGCTGGTCCGCGGCGTCCAGCACTGTGATGTCCAAGCCAGGTCCAGGCTCGACGCGCCAGGTCGCCTGCACATCGTGTTCTTGAATCTCGAGCTCTGTGGGCCCTTCGGCGAGCACCTGGTCCGTGCAAAACACGATCACGCGGTAGTGCCCGGGTGTAAGCCCGCGCAGCCGCAAAGACCCATCGAGCTCGACTTGCGCGACCGGGCTTGACGCTATCGGCTGCGAGATGTTGGAAGGAAGCAGTCTAACGCGACCGCCCACGCAAGTGTCACTCTGCGAGCTCACCACTTTGCCGAGCACTGTCACGGCAGACTGAAGCGGGATCGTCAGCGCAGTCTGACTCTCTGCCGTCGCGAGCTTGACAGCGACCGCAGCCTGCGCGGCGAAGCGCTCGTGCTCGGCCGTGACCCAATACTGCCCCGCCTCCAACCCTGCGATCGTGAACAGCCCATCCTTGCCGCTCACAGCGGCAGCACTCTCTACCCGCCTGCCGTCTAGTGACGCGCGTACCTCCACACCGACGACGGGCGCCCCGCTGGTCGGGTCCACAACACTGCCGCTGATCGAGCTCGCTGGTGTCAGCTGCCATGCGACCCGCCGACTGGGCGCGACTACCCAACGCCTGAGCGACACATGGCCCGGCGCTTCGATGCTTACCGTCACACCACCGGGTGCAGCCCACAGCTCGAACTTGCCCTGCGCATCGGAGCGTGTTTCGACAGCGCTCTGCAGCGCGCCTACCGCATGAAACACTCGCACGCGCGCGTCGCCGACAGGCCTACTGAGCGCATCGACCACGCGGCCATCGATCTTTGCACCTTCACCGCGCAAGACGATGTCCGCATCGGCGCGCGAAGCGTCGCGCGCCGAAATCGCCTGGCCTGCGTGCGCATGAGCCAATGCATAGCCTGCAGCGCTGGCTGCGATCGTGATGGGCTTGTAGTCGGTGAGGTCGAGCGCATAGGCGCCGCTCGCTTCGGAGGTCGTGCAGGTCGGCTGCTGCGTGGCGTCACCGACCGCGGCGACAGCGCACACACGCGCGCCTGCCACAGCGTCACCGCGATCGCTCTGTACGTATCCAGAGACAGTCCAGCCTGCACGCAGGCGAAGCGTGTGCTCCTGCGCGCTCGGATCGACGCGCGATGACAGCATAAACACGAGCGCCGAAAACGCCGCTGCGAGCAGCACGATCGCGACCCGCGATCGCAAAGCAGCGACTGCTCGACCCAGGCATGCAGCAGCTTGCTCACGTATCGTCCGCAGCATTTGTTCCCCATTCAGTTGTCATCGCAAACGATTACAAATGTTTTGCGAACGACTCGCAGGAGCCGCTTTGCAGCACACGTGCCAGAAATCAAACCGCGCTGAACCGCGTACAAACAGCCTGCTTTTGCTGCTTGCACGAGACTCCGCCAACCGCTGCGGCCTACAACGGACCGCCGCTCACTGCGCCCCCGTAGTTTGTTGCGGCAGAGCGTATAGCGAGCGGAGCTTACAAAACTGCTCGTCTTCGAAGACACGCGTGCGCTTCGCGGTTGCCTTCATCGACACTCAAGGCTCCCCAAACCGCACGCTGCGCGTCACGAGGGCGGCATGAACGATCAGTCGAGCGTGGGCAGTGCGCGGGCTATCTCACTGAACAAGCATCTCCCGATGGCGTTGTCGGCGCTGCCCGCGCCGATGTAGCGGATCATCCCGCGTCGCTCGGCTTTGCGATCGGCATCGTTAGGTCGAAGCACATGCGGCAGCAGCGGTGACAGCGAGCTCGATAGCGCCACCCCTACCCGGTCTGCTGCACGCGAGCGCTCGCGCGTTCCGTGAAGCGGGCCTGGTCGAATGAAGCGAGTACGCGGGAATCCCAGGGCTTCGGTGCCGCGCTCCAGTTCGCCCATCATGCGCCGGTGCACCCCTGGGTGCGATTAGGCCCCGTCCTGCCGAGGGGAGAACAGTGGCAGAAGCGTAATGGTTTCGCCGACTGGAGGCGGCGTCCAAGGCACTGGCTTCAAGTTTTGCCAAATGAGCCTCAAGCGATCCGTTGCCTTGAGCGGCGTCGAGAAGCGAAACTGCACACGCTTCGGCCGGCCGTCTGGCGTCGACTCGAGCACGAGCACTTGCAGACCGGCGTCGTCGATCCCTGTCTGTCGCAGCCTTCTCATTCGCATCCATGTTGCCCATTTTTTACTCGTTCCGCCGTTGCCCCTATGCCATCCGCGCACGCATCGCAGTCCGGAAATCGGGCGTGAAGGTGGAGTTGCGCGAGGTGGTGTTGCGCAACAAGCCAGAGCTCATGCTGCGCGCTTCACCTAAAGGCACCGTGCCAGTTTTGGTGTTGCCTGACGGAGGGCCCGTGTTGGAGGAGAGCCTGGACGTGATGCGCTGGGCGCTGTCGCAGCACGATCCCGATGGCTGGCTGGTAAACTCGGACACGCCCGCGCAGCTGCAATGGCTGGCCATCAACGACGGGCCGTTCAAGCAGGCGCTCGACCGCTACAAATACCCTGAGCGACAGCCGTCGCGCTCCCAGCTCGAGTCCCGTGAGGAGTGTGTAGCCGCCATGATCCGGCCCATGGAGACTTGTCTCGCGGAGCAGGCTTTTTTGGCAGGAGACCAGCCTGGTCTGGCCGATATCGCTGTGATGCCGTTCGTGCGGCAGTTTGCGGCTGTCGATGCTCAATGGTTCGTGGCGTCGGGCTGGGCAGCAACCCGGCTGTGGCTCGACAGATGGTCGTCACACCGGGATTTTCTGGACGTGATGGACAAGTACCCGCCTTGGCAACCGGGTGAGCCCGTACGGGTGTGGGGCACGGCGACTTAGCGGGAACGGCAAAAGGATCACTGGACCGGCTGAGTTGGGCCGCTACGATGGCGTCCGCATGCACGACGAGTCCGACTTCCAAGCAGACCTATCAAACAGTGACGCGTGCTCCGCGATCTTCCACGACTCGTTCTACAAGTTCGCAAACGTGGCAGACGTCCCTCATGTCGTCGGCGTCCTGCGCGAGCTCACCCACGGCCTAACCGGCACGATCCTCGTGGCAGCTGAAGGCATCAACGGCATGCTGGCTGGCGAAGCACAAGCGCTTGACGGGTTTCATCAGGCGTTGGCGCGCGACCCGCGCTTGGGCGGTGTGTTCGGTGAGATCGAGGTCAAGCGTAGTCCCTGCGCGATCGCTCCCTTCCGGCGCATGAAAGTGCGGCACAAGGCGGAGATCCTGCCTCTGGGAATCGCAGGAGTGAACGCTGTGAACCATGTAGGGATCCGCGTCGACCCCGCGGACTGGCGAGCACTCATCGCACGCGATGATGTCGTGCTCATCGACAACCGCAACAGCTTCGAGTACCGCGTCGGACACTTTAAGGGTGCACACAACCCTGGCGTGTATAACTTCCGCGATTTCCCACGCTACGTAGAGGAGAACCTTGGAGCGTGGAAAGCGCAAGGTAAGAAAGTCGCGATGTATTGTACCGGCGGCATTCGTTGCGAGAAAACGAGCGCCTGGCTGGCGACTATGAATGTGCCCGTGTACGAGCTCGCGGGAGGCATCATCAACTACTTTCGGCGCGTGCCGGATGCAAACGAAGACTGGGAAGGAGAGTGCTTTGTGTTCGACAATCGCGTGGCGTTGGACACCCGCCTTCAGCAAACCAACACGACCCTCGCGGACATCTATTCGGGCGACGAGCGCGATGGCTGGCGCTTACAACGTGCGTTGCGTCTGGCTCACGATGACGATCAAAACAAAGACGACGACGCCACCTGAATGTCGCGACGCACCCCGCAGCAAAAGCCCCTGCCTCCGCTGGCCACCAAGCACGGCGTAGGTCCAAGCTGCGTGACGCTGCCACAAGGCGCGTGGCCAACGATCGCAGCTTTCCTCCGGCAACGCTTTCCCGCGATCTCGGCCGAGATCTGGAGCGAACGGATGGCGGCAGGAGAGGTGGTGGACCAAGCCGGAGAGCGTGTCACAGAGGAGCGACCGTATCGCCCCCACCAACGAATCTTTTACTATCGCTCGCTAACCGCGGAGCCCACGCTGCCCGTAGAGGAGCGCGTGATATTCCAAGACGAGTGCATCGTTGTAGCTGACAAGCCGCACTTTCTACCCGTGATTCCTTCCGGACACTATGTACAAGAAACCTTACTGGCACGTCTAAAACGCAAGTTGAACATCGACACATTGGTTCCAGTACATCGCTTAGACCGCGAGACGGCAGGAGTCGTAGTGTTCTGCGTGCAGTCCAACATGCGCGGCGCCTATCAGGACCTATTTCGGCTGAGGCGCGTGACCAAACAGTATGAAGCGATCGTGCATCGTCCCGAGGAGCTAGAAGCACGGGACATCTATCGCAGCCGCCTCGAAGAAGACCTGCACTTCATGCGCATGCGCGAGGTCGATGGCGCACCGAACACAGAGACGCATCTGCGCATGCTCGACGCCTCCGGTTCGTTCGCGCACTTCCGCTTGTCACCTATCACAGGCCGCAAGCACCAGCTGCGCGTCCACTGCGCCGCACTGCGGATGCCCATCGTCAACGACCACTTCTACCCCGAGCTACAACCAGCCTGCGCCGACAACTACGAGCGGCCCCTCCAGCTGCTAGCCACATCGATCGCGTTTCAAGACCCCATCACCGGACAAGCGCGAGAGTTCGTCACAACCCGTCAGCTGCAGGGCACGCAGCCCACGTGAGCCCGCAAGTGATGCCTACGTAGAGAGATAACTCGATCCAGCGCGTATATGCCGACGGCTCGGCGTCTCGCGCTCGTGGCACGGACGTTCGGCAAGTGGTTTCGGCAGATAGATGTACAATGCACCTGGCAACCTTCGTCCGTCGAATACACGGAGCTTATTGGCTCCGCGTCGGATGTGTCGAGTAGTGAGATCGTGGTGTTCTATGTCGACCGCTTCAGCGAAGCGCGGTTGCTGGGTTGCGGTGGGCACCTTCCTAATCGGCCAGCTTGCATCGTTGCGGCTGCCGGTACGCAGTGGACCACCGCGCATGAGGCTGGTCACGTTCTGCTAAGCTCAAACTATTTGCCGGTACACCATGCTGATGAGGGCAATCTGATGTTTGCTTTCTCTATCAACAGATCGACTCCTCCCTGGCTGAATATCGATCAGGTTGAGCAGATGAGAAAGTCCCCGCTGCGGCGGCCGGCCTGAACAACCCGCGCTACTCCGTGCCGTACAAGCGATTGCCGACGTCGCCCAAACCCGGGACGATGAATCCTCGTTCGTTGATTTCTTCGTCTACTGCGCAGGTGTAGATGGGCACGTCGGGGTGTTCTTCGTGGAAGCGGGCGATGCCTTCTGTGCATGCGATTAAGCATGCGAACTTTACCGAGCGTGGGCCGGTTTCGATCACTCGGCGCACTGCTGCACCTGCCGAGCCACCCGTTGCTAGCACTGAGGAGATCACCACTGCGTCGCGTTGATCCATGCCGCTGGGCAGCTTGAGGTAGTACTCGACCGCGGTGCGTAGCTTGGGATCTCGGTACAGGCCGATGTGCCCGACGCGCGCGGACGGCAGCACTTGGAGCATGCCGTCGAGCACGCCTAACCCCGCGCGGAGGATCGTGACTAACACTTGTTTCTTGCCGTCGAGCTCTACGCCTTGTGCCGTTCCGAGCGGCGTCTCGACGGTCACCGACTTGGTCGGTGCGTCGCGCATGATTTCGTAGGCCAAGAGCGCGCCGATCTCATGTGTGAGCTCACGAAAGCCGCGTGTGCTCAGCTTCTTGTCGCGCAGCAAGGTTAGCTTGTGTTGTACGAGGGGGTGCGTGATGACGTGAAGTTGTCCCGACATGTTCCCTCAAAAGACCGTTCCATCACTGGCGATGTGCAGCGGAGGGCTGCCATCTGCCCGGCGCTTCTTCGCGAGCACACGGCCCGCTGCCCAGCTGCCACCTTCGAGCATGGCCGCGAGCGAGAGTGCAGCACCTTCTGGGCCGAGCTCTCTGCGCACCAGCGGCAAAAGCCTATCGAGCAGCGCGATCGTGAGCGCGCGCCACTCCACGACCAGCTCCGAGCCGACTTCGTGCTCGCGGCGTAGCGCGTCTGCGCTGCGTGGGACGAGCACACCTGCGTCGATGAACAAGCCACCGTTGCGATACTCGGCGAGGCCTGTCAGCTCGGAGACGTCGATCACATCCAAGCCCGCGACTGCGAGCGGATGCAGCAGGGAGTAACACAGCCACTGCGAGAGCTTGTGCAGCGGCATCAAGCCTTCGGTAGCGCCCTCGCCGCCGACAGCGGCATGCTTCCACACATCGCCGAGCGGCACGCCTTGCAAGGTGAGCCGGCCAGGCCAGATACCTTGCAGGCCGTCGAGGATCAGCGAGAGCACCGACGCGGCGCGGATCTGTCCGTCGTTTGCAGTCGCGCACAGCCTGTCGACCAAGCCGCCCACGCGCGCCTCGGGTCCGAACACGTCTTTGCGTGTGCGCAGCGCGCGCCCGAGTGACCGGAGCAGGTGCACGCGCCCTTCGGCGCCCACGAGCGGGTTGTTTGTGTCGACCTGGAAGGCTTGCGCCAAGCCTTGCTCGGTGACCGCGAGTAAGCCGTCTGCGTCGACGCGGTAGGCCTCGCCAGCTGCTGACAGGCCTCCGCGCTTGGCCCAAGCCAAGCTCGCCACAGCGAGGCCCTCAGAGCGCCCGAGCGCGGTGCCTGTTTCGCGCTCGGTGTAGCGCCACTCGGCGCCCGCGCCTGCGTCGACCAGCACGCTCACGACAACCAGCTCGGTGAGCCTGCGCGCTCGCTCCAGGTTATCGAGCGCTGAAAGCTCACGCTCGAGTGCAGCCATGCGCGGCACACCCCCAGCGTCGAAGTGCGTGAAGCGACTGTGCGGTGGCACGCGCAAGTCGGGGTACCGTTCTCTGGTGGTCTGCGCGACCAAGCGCGCGACCTCGGGCAAGCGCGCTTCGTCCACGTCGAAGTGTTCTAGGTCACCGCGCAGTCCGGTCGAGAGCAGACGGTCTGCGCGTTCACGGATGGTGCGCGGAGAGCGCACCTCTATCAGTGCCGGTGACGCGTTCATTCTTCGAGCCCCCGACCTTTCACTGTAGCGAGCATCTCCGGGGGCGGGATCGAACCCTCCGTGTAATAGCCCGCTGCGATCTTCGCTTCGATCTCCACACGCGCATCGGCAGGGATCAACTCGTCCGGGATCTTCACGCGCGTTCCGATCGTAATGCCGGAGCCCGTGATCGCATCGTATTTGACGTTGCTCATCGAGACGAAGCGATGGATGTGGCGAATGCCGAGCCAATGCAGCACGTCGGGCATCAGCTCTTGAAAGCGCACGTCCTGCACGCCCGCTACGCACTCGGTGCGCGCGAAGTACGCGTCTGCGCGGTCACCACCGATTTGGCGTTTGCGCGCGTTGTAGACCAGGAACTTAGTCACTTCGCCGAGCGCCCTGCCCTCTTTGCGCGAGTACGCGATGAGGCCTGTGCCGCCCTCCTGCGCGGAGCGAATGCACTCTTCGATCGCGTGTGTGAGGTAAGGACGACACGTGCAGATGTCCGAGCCAAACACGTCAGAGCCGTTGCACTCGTCGTGCACGCGCGCAGTGAGCGGGACAGTCGGATCGGCGATGCGCGATGAATCACCGAACATGTAGAGCGTTTGCCCGCCGATCGGCGGCAAGAACACTTCGAGGTCGCCGCGCGTGACGAGCTCCGGGTACATGCCACCGGTCTCTTCGAACAACGCATGTCGCAGATCACTCTCGGGCACACCGAAGCGTTTTGCGACGCCGGGCAAGTACCACGCGGGCTCGACCGCAGCTTTCGTGACCACGCAGTCGCCGCTCTCGCGCAGCACTTTGCCATCTGGAACCAAGCGGCCAGCGCTGATCGCTTCGCGCATTTCGGGTAGATCGATGTGCGCGGTGGTGACTGCGATCGAGGGCTGAATGTTGTAGCCCTGCGCAAGCAACCCTGCGAACGCTTCGCTCACGAGGTGACCGTACGGATCGATCGAGACGATTCGCTCGGGGTCGTGCCACGCCGGATGCGGGCCGACGGGCTTGGTCGGTGTGGTGTTTGTCAGATCGGCCTGATGGCTCGGATCGAGCGCGCCCGATGCGATCGCGAGCGCGCGATAGATCGCGTACGAGCCGCTGTGTGCGCCGATCACGTTGCGGTGCAGCGGCTGGGTCATCGTCGCGATCAGCGGACCACGCGCCTCTGCAGTGGCAGCGCCCCAGTGGATCGCAGGCGGTTTTTGACCGTAGTTGCTCGGATGCGTCAGCAATCGAATGTGTCGATGACGGCGTCGCTTCTCGTGCATCAGCTCATCCAGCTCCCATCACTCTGCCCCCACTTCGCGGTGACTTTCTTCAGCTTCGTCCACAGCTCCACGCCGCCCGACCCGGTGATGTCGCCATGGCCGAAGCGCGAGGCTTTGGTGCCGCCAAACGAAAATGGCTCACGCGGCACAGGTACGCCGACGTTCACGCCGATCATACCGCTCTGCGCGTGATCAGAGACGTAACGCGCGTGCGCACCGCTCTGGGTGAAGATGCTGGTCGCGTTGCCGTACGGGCTCTGCGCTTCGAGCTCGAGGGCCTCACGCAGGCTGTTCAGGCGCACCACGCTCAGCACCGGACCGAACAGCTCTTCCGTTGCGGCTGCGCTGGCGGGGCTCACTTCATCGAGGATCGTAGGCCCGAGCCAAGAACCTTTTCCGTAGCCCGGTGGTGGCTTCGCGTTGCGACCATCCAAGAGCACGTGTGCACCATCGGCTTGCGCGCGGTCGATCGCAGCTACCAGCCGCGCGCGCGCGGCCTCGTTGATGATCGCACCCATGTCGCTGCCGAGCTTGATGCTCGTGGCTTGCGCGCTGATCGCTTCGAGCAAGCGGTCGCAGTCGCCGACTGTGATCAGCAAGCTACCTGCCATGCAGCGCTGGCCTGCACAGCCGGTGAAAGACGCGACGACACCGGAGATCGCGAGCTGCGGATCGGCGTCTGGCATTAGGATCAGCGCGTTCTTCGCGCCGCCCAGCGCGAGCATGCGCTTGCCGCGCTCAGCTGCACGCGCGTACACGCTGGCCGCGACTTTGGAAGAACCCACGAAGGCGTAAGCGGCGATGTCAGGGTGATCGATCAGCGCGTGCACGGTGTGTATGCCGCCGTGCACCACGGAGAACACGCCGTCCGGATAACCCGCTTCGCGCATCAGCTCGGCCAAGCGCAGCGAGGTGAACGGGACTTTCTCCGAAGGCTTCAAGATGAAGGCATTGCCGAGTGTCACCGCGATCGGGAACATCCACATCGGCACCATCGCGGGGAAATTGAATGGCGTGATGCCAGCAACGACGCCCAGTGGCTCGCGCCGCAGCTCACAGCGGACACCGCGGCTCACTTCGAGCGACGCGCCCTGCTCTAAGTTCTGCAGGCTGAGCGCGTACTCGACGACCTCGATGCCTTTTTCTAAGCCTGCGCGCGCTTCGGCCAAGGTCTTGCCAGACTCTGCAGCCACACTGTGCGAGAGCGAGTCGAGGTGCTCGTGAAGCAGCGCGCGAAAGCGAAACAGCGGCGCGGTGCGTTCTTTCAACGACCAGCGCGCCCACGCGGCGGCTGCGCGCTTGGCAGCTTGCACGGCGTCGTCGAGCTCCGCTGCGCTGCTGTCCGGTACGCTGCCGAGCAGCTGCCCGTTGTACGGGCTGTAGACGTCGATGATCTCGCCGCGTTGTGCGCGCGGCTTTGTGGCGCCTGCCACGAAGTTCGCGCCGACGTACGGGCGTTCGGGCAAGTCCACCAAGCGTGGAGAGATGGAGGGGTTATCGTCTGGAGGCATACGACAGATCCAGGGTACTCGATTCTGTAGCACCCGGACGAGTGACAGGCGCGACGCCCGCAAGGCAACCAGCACACGTCGCGCGCCAGACTCACACGCGCCTACTTCATGTGAGCGGCAAGACCTCACCGGTCAGGTGACTGGCGCGTTCGAGCACGCGCCGCACCGAGGGATCGCGCTCGGTCGGCAAGAGCTCGTCCACCACACCCGCGTGCAGCACGCCCGCGCGCTCGAGCGCGTTGGCCACGGCCAAACGCACGATCGGCAGGTAAAAGCCGCTTGTATCGCGCAGGACATGCAGGAGCTGTGCGCTCGCGGACGAGGGCATGCGCTCGGTGATCACGGCGGCTGCGGCGATACTGACCTCCGCATCCATATCGCGGACCGCTGCGAAGACGGGATCGAATTGCGCCGGGTCGAGGCGCTGTGCGAGCGTCGAAATCGCGGCGACACGGGTCACCGGGCTGAAGTAGCCCTCCGAGTTTTGCAGCACGCCCAAGAGGCCCTCGGTGGCCTCGTGTTCTGGATGTTGCACGAGCGCATCCGCGGCAGCGACGGCGACCTCGACGCTCTCATCGCGCAGCGCCGTGACCAGCGCCTGCATCACCCCTTCGCCGGAGTGATGCGCGAGGCTTAGCGCTGCAGCGGCGCGCGCTTGCCACGAGCCTGAGGCCACGAGCTGAACGATCAGCGTATCGGTGGTCTCGGGCTGCGGCGCCGATTGGTGCCTGCGCCGCGCGTGAGCCACCTTGCGGTCACCGATCAGGTCACCGAGCGCAGGCCAGCGCGCAGCGATCTTTTGCCATGTTTCGCTGCCGAAGCGCTGCGCTTCGCCCCGCCGCTGCGTCAGCTCGCGCCAGCGCGTGATCAGATCGAGGAGACGATGCCAAAGAGGCAGTTGATCAGCGCGTTGGAGGAGCATGGGTGCCTGCGCGGCGTGAGCCAAGGGTCGCGGCCCCGCCTCAGAGTTGTTTGTAACTCAGGGTGTAGGACCTGTGGGTATCCTTTCGGTTTCGAGTATGAGACGTGGAGTCCTGCAGCTGACAGCGGCAGTGGCAGTGCGTCAGGAACGTTTCGTACTTTGGCCACGCATCGCGTAGGCTGTGCGGCCCATGGACGCCCCGGTCAGGCGACAACGCAGTCCCATCACTTTCGTGTTTCTCGCGCTGATGATCGACACGATCGGCTTCGGGATCATCACGCCCGTTTTGCCACAGCTGATCATGCAGATCTCCGGGGAGGAGGTCGGCGCGGCCGCACGCATCGGTGGGGCGTTGTTTGCAGTGTTCGCTGGGCTGCAGTTCTTGTTTGGGCCGGTGATCGGCAACCTCAGTGATCGCTTCGGGCGCCGGCCGGTGTTGCTGACGTCGATGCTGATGTTCGGGTTGAACTACGCGTTGATGGGTTTAGCGCCGACGATCGGCTGGTTGTTCGTGGGCCGTGCGCTCACGGGGATCTCTGGTGCGATCTACGCACCTGCGAATGCGTTCATCGCAGACGTGACGCCACCCGATCGGCGCGCGCAGAGCTTCGGCTTGGTAGGCGCGGCGTTTGGCCTCGGGTTTATCTTAGGCCCGGCGCTCGGCGGTTTGCTCGGTGAGCTCGGCCCGCGCGCGCCGTTCTTCGCTGCGGGCGTGCTGGCGCTGGTGAACTTCGTGTTCGGTTTTTTCGTGTTGCCGGAGACGCTGCCGCCCGAGCGTCGCAGGCCGTTCAATCTTGCACGTGCGAATCCGCTGGGAACGCTGCGCGCGTTTCGTGGGCAGCCATTTGTGCTCAGCATCGTGGTCGCAGCGTTCTTCTGGCAGGTCGCTTTTCAGGTGTATCCGTCGACTTGGTCGTACTACGCGATTGCAAAGTTCGAGCTTTCGGCGCGCGCGATCGGCGCGACTTTGGCGATGTCAGGGCTGTCGACAGCGTTGGTGCAAAGCTCGTTGACTGGGCGCTTGGTTTCGCGCTTCGGTGAGCGCCGCACTGCGTTGTTAGGTGTCGCGTGGGGCGGGTTGATGTTCGTGTGCTTCGCGTTTGTGCCGCAGAGCTGGATGTTGTATCCGGTGCTCGCGGTAAGCGGGCTGCAGGGCATCGCGAATCCATCGGTCAATGCGATGTTGTCGCGCGAGCTCGGGCCTGATCGACAAGGCGAGCTGCAAGGTGGGATGGCCAGTGTGATCGGTCTCAGCTCGATCGTTGGGCCTTTCATGCTGACGCAGACACTCGCGATGTTCACTGGACCGGATGCGCGGTACACGTTTCCAGGTGCTGCGTTTGTGCTAGCGGCACTGCTAGCGATGGTTTGCTTTGTGCTGCTATCCATCGCACTAGCCCGCAAGCCCTCGCCTGAAATCGTCCATGCCGAAAGCCTCCAAAGTTAAGCGTACTACTCGGAAGAAGGCTCCTGCCCTTTCCGAGCGCGGTTCGGCGCTCACGGCTGCGCTAGAGCTCGGGCTAGTCGGTGCACCGCCTAGCGGGCCCGAGGAGATCACGCGGGCAATCTACGAAGTGGTCGCAGCGATTCCTCGCGGTGCTGTGGCAACTTACGGTCAGGTGGCTGAGCTAGCGGGGCTACCGCGAGGACACAGGCGCGTTGCGCAGGCCATGCGCTACTGTCCTAAAGGTTTGCCCTGGCAACGCGTAGTCGGCCGGAAGGATGCTCGCCGTGCGCAGATAGCCATACCGGATTCCGAGCACGCCTCGAGGCAGCGCGCGTTGTTGAAGGCTGAGCGTATTCGTTTCGACGACGATGGGTTCATTCTGCTCAAACAGTTCGGTTGGGTCCCATAGATCGCAGCGCTCCCGCGCGTTGAGGGGGTTGTGCTTACTGCATGCGCCGTAGGCTAACGAGGGGGGCGATTCAGGGTCCGGTGCTTGATGACGTTAGCGGCGCCTGTTTGGGGTTGTGCAGTGCGCTTGCCTTACCGCGCCGCCGGACCTCAGTGGCATAGATGACGTCGAGGGCGATTTCCCTGGCGCTGAGGCTTCTGTCAGCTCGACAGCCGCGGCCGAAGACGGCCTCGTTTGGCTCAGCGCTTTGCACAAGGCGTCGGGTCGCAAGTGGCAACCGTGAGGGACACGGTCGCAAGAGAGAGCGCTTGCTGCGAGCGCCCGTTCCAGAACTAGCTTCGAGGCGACCCTGCGCCGGGCTCCGAGGCCGCGCGGCGCGGATCACCGGTGGCACCAGCTTCAGAAACAGTTCTGGAACCGGCTGCTTCTCGAAGCTTCCGCTGCATGAAGGCTCGACCGTAATCCTGATCTGCGATGAAAAGATTGTGTGCGCGACAAGCGAGCCGAAGATTACTGGCCGTCTGTTCGCCACCACGCGCAAACGTCTCGTGATGATGCACCTCGATGAACCCGCGCTCCGAGCACCGCAAGCCTTCCGAGCTAACAAAAGTGCACCGCCCACCATCGCGAGCATGCACCGCGCGCAAGACATCGCGCGGGATATACCGCGACCTTCGCGTACTCGCTCGAACAGAACCCTTTGCCTTTGCAACTGGCCTGGAACGAGCAGTTCGCTGTTTAGGCGCCGTCGTCTGCCCAAACCGCTTTTTCATCGTGCGCTCCAGCAACTCACTCAGCGCACGCTCAACGATGACCGCCAAATCACCATTGGGATTCTGATGACGCAAGAGCTCGCGAAGCTGATCCAGCTTGTCATGCGCCTCCTGTCCCAGTGTCACCTCCAACTTGAAGCGACCCGGTCGGAGCACTGAAGTCGAAGCGCGTGCCCGAGGAGACTGCAGCACAAACGAAGACGACGCCTCCAGAACAGCGGGCGCGACAGGGGCGACAACAAGTTCCACCGATTCCCGCGGAACGAGCACCAACGCCTCCTGCGGAGCACGCGCGTCCGGCAACTTCCGCACGCGCGCCGGCACGTCAGGCTTTTGCAGAATCTCCGCGACGACCAGCTCGATCTGCGGCTTCGTCTTGCCGCGCGCCCGTTCCAGCAGCTGCGCGTGATTCTCAGCTGTGAGAACAGGAGCAAGCAGCTTGATCGCAGTCAAGTGCACCGCACCGGCGCCAAGCCGTTCCAGAACAAGTGGAAACCGCCTCCCAACCTTCGCAGCAGTGAGACGCAGCGCAGCCTCAGCTTCTGACATCCCAAGAACACTCATGCAGTACTTAAACATCGAGCTAAAACCACGCCCCACATACAACCGGCGCTCATGCATCTCACCGAGATGCACAAGCAACTTCACGCTCAATGCCCGATCCGCTTTCACCAACTGTTCCAGCCGCCCAACAAGCTCGACGTCTGAGACCTCACTGACATCCAACACATAGTCCATGGCTCACCCCTGCGTTGCACCAACAATAACACGGCAATTTCGGAGACCCCGAGTGCCGCTCCGCGCGGCGAAAACACCAACAACCGAACGCAAAAACAAAACATCAGCAAACACGTCCCCAACAAGCCTACAGGCGCAGCAACAGTTCAAAACCTAGCAGCACATCAACCACCCACGACGAGCACACGAAAGACCTGTCAAGCAAAGTAGAATACAAATCGATGAAAAATGCATTTCATTCGTATTCCACCAGTTCCAGAACGCGTTCAAGCTTGATCCCCGAAATGCAAGCCGGACTCCGGCCCAAGCGAACAGCAACGCAAACCCAACCGAGCACACTGACCCAAACGAGGCCGTCTTCGGCCGCGGCTGGTGAGCTGCCAGCAAGCGCCAACCTCAGGGAAATCGCCCAAGACCTCCTCTATGCCACTGAGGTCCGGCGGCGCGGTAAGGCAAGCGCAACGCACAACCCCAAACAGGCGCCGCAAAGCTCACCAAGCACCGGACCCCAAATCGCCCCCCTCGTTAGCCTACAGCGCATACAGCAAGCACTAACATCTCAACGCGCGGGAGCGCTGCGGTCCAAAACGCTAAGGCATTCCTCGCGACGCAACGCCTTGCGTAGACCACCGAGCCAAACGAGGCCGTCTTCGGCCGCGGCTGGTGAGCTGACAGCAAGCACCATCGCTAGGGAAATCGCCCGAGACCTCCCCTACGCCACTGAGGTCCGGCGGCGCGGTAAGGCAAGCGCACCGCACAACCCCAAACAGGCGCCACTAACCTCACCAAGCACCGGCCCCCCAATCGCCCCCCTCGTTAGCCTACCGCGCATACAGCAAGCACAAACATCTCAACGCGCGGGAGCGCTGCGATCCAAAACGCTAAGGCATTGCTCGCGACGCAACGCCTTGCGTAAACCACCGAGCCAAACGAAGCCGTCTTCGGCCGCGGCTGGTGAGCTGACAGCAAGCACCATCGCCCAAGACCTCAGCTCCTCTTAGTCAATCGAGCAACAAGCTTACTGATTTCCCGCCCAACCAAGACCAAGCTCGAGAGCACCAAGCATTGACCCCAATCCGCAGCTGACAGCGGCACGGTCGAGAACGCGCGCTGCAACGCCGGCGTATACAACACCAAGAACTGAGCCGCCACAGACCCGCCGAGCGCGATCCACAACCACTTGTTGTGAAGTAGCCCCGAGAACGCACTACGCGTATCGCTCCGCGCGTTGAAGACATTCCACACCTGACAAAGCATCAGCGTATTGAACGCCATCGTCTGCGCGTAAGCCAAATCCCCAGAACCCGCGATAAACCCTCCAGGTAACCCAGCATCGAGCGCGTACAGCGTCACAAACGCCATGATCAACCCAACAAAACCAATCCCCCACCACATCTCCAGCGTGATCACCGGCTCCTTCGTCGGCCGAGGAGGCTGTTCCATCAACCCTTCATCCGCAGGATCCACCCCCAGCGCCAACGCAGGCGCACCATCAGTCACCATGTTAATCCATAACAACTGCGTCGCTACCAGCGGCAACACGATCCCGGACTTCTGCGCGGTCAGACCTAACGGACCTGACAACACCACGCCAAAGAACATCGTCATCACCTCACCGGTGTTCGACGAAAGCAGGTACCGCAGGAACTTACGAATATTCGCAAAGATCGCGCGCCCCTCCTCCACAGCAGCCACGATCGTCGCGAAGTTATCGTCGGCTAACACCATATCGGCAGCTTGCTTCGAAACATCCGTGCCGGTGATCCCCATCGCCACGCCGATATCCGCAACCTTCAAAGCCGGCGCATCGTTCACACCATCACCCGTCATCGCGACCACCGCGCCCTGACGCTTGAGCGCTTGCACCACGCGCAGCTTGTGCTCCGGATCCACCCGCGCAAATACCGAAACCTCGCGCACCAGCGCATCGAGCCGCGCATCATCCGCACCACGCAGATCAGCCCCAGTCGTCACCTTCGGTGAATCGATCATCCCAAGCTCTTGCGCGATCATCACAGCAGTCTTCGGATGGTCGCCCGTGATCATGATCGCGCGAATCCCCGCAGCACGCGCCTTTGCGACAGCAGCTTTAGCCTCCTCACGCGGCGGGTCCAGGATCCCAAATACCCCCGCAAAGATCAGCGAGCGCTCCAGCTCATCCGCGACAGGCTCACCAGGAGAAGCAGAAGCCTCACGATAAGCCACAGCCAACGTCCGCAGCCCACGACTCGCAAGCCCCTCGTTCTGCGTCAGAATCTCCCCACGCCGCGCGTCAGACAACGCCTCAGTACCCGACCCACGCCGCTCATGCGTGCACAGCTGCAGCACCACATCCGGCGCGCCCTTGCAGAACACCAGCACACGCTGCTCGGATCGGTGCAACGTGCTCATCCGCTTACGCTCAGACGAAAACGGCACCTCCGCGACACGAGTCCAACGCGCATCCTCCCGTGGAACCTTCCGCGCAGCCACGAGCAGCGCACCCTCCGTGGGATCCCCTTGGATCTGCCAGCGCCCCGCCTGCTCACTCAGCTGCGCGTTATTCACCTGCTCGCCGATCGTCAGCGCCCAGCGGAGCTCTTCATCGAGCTCAGCAGAAACACCGCCCTCACGCTCGAGCGACCCGACAGGCTCGTACCCAGTGCCGCTGACGGCTGCAGTCCCACTGGCAGTCATCAGCGCCCGCACAGTCATCTCATTCTTCGTCAGCGTGCCCGTCTTATCGGATGCGATCACATCGGCCGAGCCCAGCGTCTCCACGGCACGCAAATGCCGCACGATCGCCTTACGCTTCGCCATGCGCTGCACGCCGAGCGAAAGCACGGCAGTCACCACAGCAGGCAGACCCTCCGGCACCGCGGCAACAGCCAACGCCACGCCCAGGATGAACACATCCACCAGCGCAGAGAAGCTCGTCACATGCTCCACGCCCACGATCGTCCCGATCATGATCACCGCGATCGCGATCACCACCACACCCAGCCGCTTCCCCAAGCTATCGAGCTGCTTTTGCAGCGGAGTCTTGTCGTCCTCCACCTGATGGAGCAGCCCCGCGATCTTCCCCATCTCCGTCGCCATGCCGGTCGCCACGACGACCGCGCGGCCTCGCCCGTACGTCACGTTGGTGCCACTGAACACCATGTTGTGCCGATCACCGAGTCCCACTTGCTCCCCGATCGGCTCCACGTTCTTCGACACCGGCATGCTCTCGCCGGTCAGCGCAGCCTCCGCCGTCTGCAGCGAAACCGCTTCGAACACCCGCGCATCGGCGGCGACCGTGTCGCCCTCCTCGACCACCAGCACATCACCGGGCACCAGCTCGGTGGCGGCCACCTTCACGCGCGAGCCATCGCGCAGCACCTGAGCTTGCGCCGCAGTCATCTGACTCAACGCAGCGACCGCGCTCTGTGCACGCGACTCCTGCAGAAAGCCCATGATCGCGTTGAACAACACGACAGCCAAGATCGCGAGCGCTTCGTACGGCAGCGGCGAGTGCCCCTCGTACAACCACAAGCCGCCCGACACAGCCGTTGCAGCCAACAGCAGCAGGACCAGCGCGTCCTCGAACTGCGCGAGGAACTTGCGCCAACCCGGCACCGGTGGCTCGCCGCGCAGCTCGTTCGGACCGAACTGCAATTGGCGCGCGCTCACTTCGGACGCTGACAGACCACGCTCGGTAGAAACACCGAGCGCCTGCAGCGCGTCATCCGAGGTCTGCTGGTACGCTTCCGGAGCGGAGCCGGGGATCAGAGCGGAGCTGTCCATGACAATGCGTCATAGCGCACTCCAAGCCAGCTCGGCACATCCTCCATCATCAAGGCGTCAACGCTGTAACACGTGCACGATGCAGGTCCCGCCCATGCCGATCATGTGCGCGAGCCCTACTTTAGGCGCGGTCGGAATCTGCCGCTTGCCTGCCTCACCGCGCAGCTGCCAGAAGATTTCCGCGATTTGTCCGATGCCGGTTGGGCCGAATGGATGGCCCATCGCGAGCAAGCCACCACTCGTGTTCACAGGGATGCGCCCCGTGATCTCCGTGGCGCCTTCCTCGATCAGCTTGCCGCCCTGCCCTTCGCCACACAGCCCGAGGCTCTCGACGTACATGATCTCTTCGATTGTGGCTGCATCGTGCAGCTCCACCAGACCGAGATCCTCCGGACCGATGCCCGCGCGCTTGTAAGCCTCGCGCGCTGTCGACTCCGTGAGCGCAGTCAACTCAGGCGTCTCCGCGCGCACGCTCTGCGATACCGACGCGGTGATCCAGATGGGATGCTTGATACCCAAACGTTTCACGGCGTCTTCGCTCACAAGGATCGCCGCAGCAGCACCGTCGCCCATCGGGCAGCAATGCAGCACGGTCAGCGGATCCGCGACCATGCGCGCGCTGTGCACCTGCTCGAGCGTCACTTCCTCTTGGTAATGCGCAAACGGATTGCGCGCACCGTTGTAGTGCTGCTTCACGCTCACCTGCGCGAGCTGGTCCAGCGTCGTGCCGTACTTCTTCATGTGCGCTTGCGCATCTTGCGCAAACTTCAACATCGGTCCGCTTGCAGGCCGCGGCGGCTTCTTCTCGGAGCTCTCGGGAGAAACCGAAGCGGGCGCCGGCACGACAGCCTTCGGACGCGGCAACATGTCCACACCGAGCGCGAGCGCGATGTCGAACTCGCCCGAAGCCACATCGAAGTACGCGCCGCGAAACGCGTACGACCCCGAGGCCGAAGCGTTCTCGACGTTGGTGATCGAAAGCCCAGTCTGCCCGATCGGCTCGAGCAAGCGTGCGCCGGCGGTCATGCCGAGGTTGATGTGCCCGCAAAACGCGCTCTGCACATCTTTCCAAGCCAGCCCAGCATGGGTCAACGCGCTGCTGATCGCAGTCGCCGCCAGGTCTTTGGGCTTCTTGTCATTGAACTTGCCGTAAGGGTGCAAGCCCACCCCGATCACAGCCACCTTGCGCATACGCTCGCTCTCCTCGAAAAACAGATGTCAGCCGCGGCTGACGTTGATCACGTGTGTCTGCAGGAACGACGCGAGGCCCCAGCGACCCGACGCGAGCCCAAGGCCCGAGCTCTTCGCGCCTGTGAACGGCGCCTTGTGCGTGAGCGACACGTGCTGGTTCACCCACACGGTGCCCGCATCGATCTGCCTTGCGATCTGCGTCGCGCGCTCCAGGTCCGTGCCCCAGACCGACGCGCCGAGCCCGAACTGCGTGGCGTTCGCACGCGAAACAGCCTCGTCGACCTCGCGATACGACAGGATCGGCAGCACCGGACCAAACTGCTCCTCCGCTACGATGCGCGTGTTGTCCTGCACGTTCGAGAGGATCGTCGGCGGATAGAAGTAACCTTTGCGACCGAGCCGCTCGCCACCAGCGTGCACCTTGGCGCCGTTCTTCTTCGCGTCCTCGGTCAGCTCGATCACGCGCTCCAGCTGCATCAGGTTGTTCACCGGACCCATCTGCGTGTTCTGCTCGAGACCGTCGCCAACCTGCACGCTCTGCGCGAGCTTGGTCAGTGCAGTGAGCAGCTGCTCGTGCTGCGACTCGTGCACGAACACTCGTTTGACCGCCAAGCAAATCTGGCCGCAGTTCCAGAACGTCGACCAGAAGATGCGCTGCGCGAACTTTTCGATGTCCGCGTCGGGCAAGACGATCGCAGGATCATTGCCGCCAAGCTCCAAGATCGTGCGCTTGAGATCACGCGCCGCGACCTCGCCCACCTTCAGACCAGTCGCGACCGAGCCCGTGAATGAAATCATGCGCACGAGCGGATGACCCGTGAGCTTAGCGCCCAATGCGTTGCCGCCACTCACCACGTTGAGCACGCCGGCAGGAAAAACTTCGCTCAGCAATGAACCAACCTGCAGCGTGGCCAGTGGCGTGTATGGCGATGGTTTGAGCACCACGGTGTTGCCGGCGAGCAGTGCGGGCGCGATCTTGGACAGCGCGATCATCACCGGGAAGTTCCAGGGAGTGATCGCAGCGACCACGCCGAAGGGCCTGTGCGTCACCTCGATCTTCGCGCGCGCGTCGTCCTGCGTGACCTCGTGCGGGATGGGCAACGCAGCAGCGCCCTTGAGCGAAGCCGCCGCCGTCTGCAGCTCGATGGTCGCCTGCGCGAGCGGCTTACCTTGTTCCTGCGTCAGCGTGCGCGCGATCTCTGGCGCCTTTGCAGCCAGACGCTCCGCCGCCGTCAGCAGCAGCTTGCGCCGCGCATCCTCGTCTTTTCGCCAGCTTCCAAACGCGCGTTGTGCGGATTGAAGCGCATCCTCGAGCTGAGCCTCGGTGCATTCCGGGGCTTGCCCCAGCACTTCCTCGGTCGCCGGATTGATCACGTCAAAGGTCTGCTGCGCGCGCTGCTGCTGACCGTCGATCGACATTGTGTATTCGGACATCGCGTCTCCCTCGTGTTGCGTGCCTAGAACGGCAGCGCGCGCGCCTCACCACGCGCAGCCGAAGTTTCATCAGTACTACCAGACCCACGCTACGCCCAACGCAGCGGCAGTTTGGACGCTATAACTTACTTGTCGGACGTTCAACAAGTTGTTACAGACGCCTCATGCACGAAGAGCCGCACGGCAAATCCCCTCGTCCTGAGCGTCCTGAGAAGGACGGCTCAGAAACAGGGACACGTCCCCGTCGGCGCACCCAAGCGGAGCGCACCGCCGAGTCGGACGACCGCATGCTGCGCGCAGCCATGAAGCTGATCGGCCAGCGCGGCTATCGCGGCACTTCCCTCGCCGCCATCGGCGAAGAAGCGGGCTACAGCCGTGGGCTGATCAACGAGCGCTTCGGCAGCAAAGACGGCCTACTCTGGGTGCTCGTCAAGAACATGATGCGCGTCTACGGGCGCGAGGTGAAAGAGACGCAAGGCCGAATCGTCGGCATAGAGAGTCTCTACAACTTGCTCGACAATCACCGGCGCGCGCTCGAGCTCGATGATCCGATCCGCGCGCTGTACGCGCTGATGTTCGAGGCCATGGGGCCGATCCCGCAGCTGCAGCCCGAGTTTCAGAAGCTGCATCAAGGGTTTCGTAAAGACATCGAGCGCATGCTGCGCGAGGGCATCGCCGCAGGCGTCTTTCGCGCTGACATCGAGCCCGTCGCACAAGCCGCATTGATCCTAGGCACGATGCGCGGCCTCGCTTTTCAGTTCTTACTCGACCGCGCGGCGTTCTCGCTGGACACCGCGTACTCGGAGCTCAAGCAAAACCTGCGCAGGAGTCTCGTCCCGTGAGCCAAACATCGCCAAAGTTTTTGCACGGCAGCCTGGAGTATTGGGCAGAGCGCATGCCCGCCGCCCCCGCGCTGTCAGAAGGCTCGCGCAAGCTGACCTACGCGCAGTGGAACGCGCAAGCGAACGCGCTCGCGGAAGTGCTCGCAGAGCACGCGGGTGTCGGCCCCGATGACCGCGTCGCGCTGTGCATGCAGAACCGGCTGGAGTGGTTCATCACTCAAGCTGCGTCGGCCAAGCTCGGTGCGCAGCTCGTGCCGATCTCCTTCCGGCTCACGCCCTCAGAAATCCACTACATCGCCGCTGACAGCGGCGCGCTCGCGTTCCTGTTCGACAGCGAGCACGCCGACGAGCTGTCGCGCGTGTGGCGCGATCAACCTGCGACGGATCGCCCGAGCCAAGTGCGGCTCGCCGTGAGCGTGATGCGCAGCTCGCGCAGTGATGTGCAGTCGTTCCAGTCGATCGTGAGCCAAACAGCGCGCGAGCCACGCATCGCGACGCGTGCGCCACGCTCGATCGTGTACACGTCCGGCACCACCGGTCGGCCGCGCGGCGTGGTCCATGGCCGCCCCAAACCACTGCAGGGACCAGCACGCGAGCGCGCGCAGCAAGAGCACCTCGCGCGCCTGCCCGATCTGGTTCGCAACCTGCTCGGCGCACCACTCAATCACGCAGCAGGACAAGCGTCCGCGCGCGCGACGCACTGGCTCGGCGGCTGCGTCTACATCATGCCGCGCTTCGAGCCGCGTGAAGCGCTCGCGATCATCGCGCGCGAGCAGATCACCACCACGTTCATGGTGCCGACGATGCTGAACCGTATCGTGAGCTTGCCCGACGACGTGCTGCGTCAGTATTCCGTAGCTTCGGTGAAAGTGCTGACCACCGGCGCATCACCTTGTCCGCAATCGATCAAAGAGCGCGTGATCGCGTACTTCGGATCGGAGTGCTTGATCGAGAGCTACGGCACGACCGAGGTCGGGATCATCGCGCGCATGCGCCCCGAAGATCACTTGAGCAAGCCGGGCGCGTGCGGTCGCCTCATCGACGGCGTGGAGGTCGAGATCCGCGACGCCGAAAGCCACGTGCTGCAGCAAGGCGAGATCGGCGAGATCTGGGTGCGCACGCCCGTGATGATCGAGACGTATTTGAATGAAGCGCCTCCCAAGGAGCTGGTCAACGGCTTCTTCGGAACGGGCGACGTCGGTCGCTTCGACGACGACGGCTTCCTCTACGTCGTCGATCGCAAGAAGGACATGATCATCGCCGGTGGCGTAAACATCTATCCGGCAGAGATCGAAGACGCACTGCGCCGGCATCCAGCGGTGATCGACGTCGCTGCGTTCGGCGTGCCGAACGTCGAGTGGGGCGAGGAAGTGCGCGCCGCAGTCGAGCTGAGCGAGAACGCAAGCGTGAGCGAAGCAGAGTTGCTCACGTTCCTCGAAGCGCACTTGGCTGCTTACAAGCGGCCGCGCGCGATCGACTTCTTACGTGAGATCCCGCGCAATCCCGCCGGGAAGATTTTGAAGAACGAGCTGCGCGCACCGTACTGGGCGAACACGGGCACACGTATCTGAAAGGTTTGGAGCGAGATGGATCTGCAACTGCACGGCAAGGTGGCGTTGGTTACGGGTGGTGGGCGCGGCGTCGGTCGCGGCATCTGTCTGCGACTCGCCGAAGAAGGCGCCAAGGTCGTAGTCAATGACTATCACGAGCAGCGCGCGCAGCGCGTAGCGGCGGAGATCCGCGAGCGCAGTGGTCAAGCGTTGCCGGTGCAAGCAGACATCACGAATCTCGAGCAAGTGCGCGCGATGGTGAAGGCCGCGGAAGAGACCTTCGGGCCGGTCGACATCCTCGTGAACAACGCCGGCATTCCCACGCGCGATCCAGGCGCTGAAGCCAAGAGCGGCTGGGAAGACTTCGCGCAGACACAGCCGGAGTCGTGGAAGTCGGTGTTGGATCTCAACGTCTACGGCACGCTGAACTGCACGCACAGCGTCCTGCAGCCGATGATCGAGCGCCGCCAGGGCAAGATCATCAGCATCATGTCGGAAGCAGGCCGGCTCGGTGAGGCAAAGCTCGCGGCGTATTCAGCTGGCAAAGCGGCGATCCTCGGCTTTTCCAAAGCGATCGCACGCGAGCTCGGCAAGCACTGCATCAACGTTAATGTGATCGCGCTGGGCGCGGTCGATGCCAAAGAGATCAGCTTCGAGCAGCTCGACGAGGTGACCAAAGAGCGCGTGTCCAAGCTGTTCAAGGCCTACCCGATCGGGCGCGGCCTGCAGCGCTTGTCGCGCGCGAGCGATATCGCGGATGCGGTAGCGTTCCTGGCATCCGATCGTGCACAATATATCACCGGTCAGGTGCTAGGCCTGAGCGGTGGCTTCGCGATGCAGTGATAGAGCTGGTCATGACGCAACAATCATCATGCTTGCTGAGTGAAACGCGCGGGCCAGTGCTCGTGCTCACCCTCAACCGCCCCGAGGCGAAGAACGCATTCAATGCAGAGCTCAGCCTCGCATTGTCGGATGCGCTCGATCGCTTCGACGAGGATCCCGCGTTGCGCGTAGCCGTGTTGACCGGAGCGGGCGGCAGCTTCTCCGCAGGCATGGATCTGAAAGCGCTGCTCAAGGGTGAGCAATCGGCGACGTCCAAGCGCGGCGGCTTCGGGATCATGGCGCAGCCGCCGCAGAAACCGATCATCGCGGCGATCGAGGGCTACGCGGTCGCGGGCGGGATGGAGCTCGCGTTGTGCTGCGACTTGGTCGTGGCGACCGAGGCATCGAAGCTCGGGCTGCCGGAGGTCAAGCGCGGGCTCGTGGCGGTCGGCGGTGGCCTGTTCCGGCTGCCTGCGCGCGTGCCTTATCACGTGGTGATGGAGCTGGCGCTGACCGGTGATCTGGTTCCGGCGCAGCGCATGCTCGATCTGGGCTTGGTCACGCGCGTGGTTCCTGCGGGTGAAGCGCTGAACGCTGCAGTGGAGCTCGCGGAGCGGATCGCGGCGAATGCGCCGCTCGCAGTGCAGGCCACGAAGCAGATTTTGCGTGCGGCGCGCGACTGGAGTGAGGAAGAGGCTTGGATCGAGCAGCGCAAGATCGCGAAGCCAGCGCTCAAGTCCGACGACGCCAAGGAAGGCGCGCGCGCATTTGCCGAGAAGCGCCCGCCGGTGTGGCGCGGTAGTTGATCCAGCAAAGGTTCTGCCCTCTCCGAAACGTACGCGTGCCCGTGCCAAAGGTTCTGCCCTCTGCAAAACGTACGCGTGCCCGTGCCCGTACGCGATCTCTCGTTCGTCCCATCAGCACGGGAACGTGTACGGGCACGGGCACGGGCACGCGTACGGGATTGTGTTGAAACTAGGGGCGCCGGTGTGTTCAATCGTGGGCTTCTAGGTTCCACAGGTGACGCATCATGGCAGACAATACTCAAGCAACTGGGCTGCAGCTTCGTTCTACGGTTAAGCCTGAGGGCATTCTCGAGCTGTCCTTAGAACAGGTTCCGACGCCTTCTCCGAAAGCCGAGGAGGTCGTCGTGCGCGTCGATGCCTCACCGATCAATCCGTCAGACTTGGGCTTGCTTCTGGCTGCTGCGGATCTCAGCACGGCCAAGCAGATCGGTGGCGTGACGACAGTGCTGATTCCGCCCGAGGTTTTGCGTGCCATGGGTGGCAGGCTCGGGCAGTCGCTGCCTGTCGGAAACGAAGGCGCAGGCGTGGTGGTCGCGGCCGGCAATGCGCCAGCTGCGCAGGCGCTGCTCGGCAAGACGGTGTCGATGATCGGCGGCGCGATGTACGCAAACTATCGCGTGCTGCACATCGGTGCGGTCCAAGCGTTGCCCGAAGGTGTCACGCCGGAAGAAGGCGCCTCGTGGTTCGTCAATCCGATGACCGCGCTCGGCATGGTGGAGACCATGCGGACCGAGGGGCACAGCGCGCTTGTGCATACCGCCGCCGCGTCGAATCTCGGCCAGATGCTGCAAAAGATCTGTCTCGCAGACGGCGTCCCGCTCGTGAACATCGTGCGCAAGCCAGAGCAGGCCAAAATCCTGCGCGAACTGGGCGCGAAGTACGTGTGTGACTCGAGCCAAGGCAGCTTCATGCAGGAGCTGATCGAAGCTGTGTCCGCGACCTCTGCCACGATCGCTTTTGACGCTATTGGCGGCGGCCAGCTCGCGAGCCAGATCTTGACCGCGATGGAAGTCGCAGCGAACAAGAAGGCCGAGAACTACAGCCGCTACGGCTCGACCGTACACAAGCAGGTCTACATCTACGGAGGCCTCGATCGCGGGCCCACGCCGCTCAATCGCTCGTATGGGATGGCGTGGGGCGTTGGAGGGTGGCTGCTTACACCTTTCCTGCAGAAGGCCGGCGCGGACACTGCCCAGCGTCTGCGTCAGCGAGTCGCGAACGAGCTGAAGACCACATTCGCAAGTCACTACGCTCAGCGCATCAGCTTGAAAGAGGCGCTTTTGCCGGAAGTGATCGCGGTCTACGGCAAGCAAGCCACAGGTGAGAAGTTCCTGATTGTGCCTTCCAAAGCGTAAACACAGGCCACCTGCGCGCGCCCGGCGTCAGCGCCGAGCGCGCGCTACCGGTATGCTAGGCGCAGCAGCGGAGGAGTGAGACAGCATGTGCAGGAACATCAAGACGCTTTTTAACTTCGAGCCACCCGCTACGGACATCGAAGTGCGCGCGGCATCGCTGCAGTTCGTCCGAAAGCTGAGCGGCTTTGCGGCGCCATCGCAGGCAAATCAGGAAGCATTCGAGCGCGCGGTGAATGATGTCGCCGCAGTTGCACGCGAGCTGATGGATTCGCTCGTGAGCAATGCACCTCCGAAAAACCGCGAAGCGGAAGCCGTCAAAGCGAAGCTGCGGTCCGCGGAACGCTTTCGCCGCGTGTAGCGCGTTCACGTGCGCACTGGCTATCTCAGTCTGAAGCAACCCAGCATTGACGGCCGAGCGGCTAAATTGCCGCGCAGAAGCAGCGGTTCATCGGGACACAATCGGCTAACAGTCATACCCGCATGACTTCGAGCGTGTTTCGGAGAACGAATTTCTCGGCGTGCCGTTTCCTGCTATCGGCTACCAAACACCTTGTTCAGCGCTAGATTGCTACGTGTCCGCTGTGCATCTGACGAGCGTGAACCCATCCAGTGTAGTGCGTGCAGCAGCGACTTGATTGCTAAGCGCAAACTGCATCTGTTAGGAAGTGGTGAGTCAACAGGTGACGCACGGCATGCATGAGACTTTGCAAGAGCTCACACGGAGGCACAGCGGGCGCGCCAAACGCGAGCGCGAGCGCGTCATGACGAGGCACGACTAGATGTTCGACTCGGTTCTCGCCAAAACCAAGCCGCCCTCAAGCAACGTCGCTGGCTTATCGCTCGCGACCGCTATCTTCACCGTGATCGTCGGCACCACCGCGTACCTCGGCTCTCGGCCACCGGAACCGGTGAAGCACGAAGTCGATGTGAAGCTGGTCAAGGCGAAGCCGCCGCCACCTCCTCCGCCGCCTGAAGCGCCACCTCCGCCTCCCCCGCCGCCAGCAGCCGCGGTGCAGCCGGAGCGCAAGCCTCAGAAGAAAAAGATCATCGAGCCGAAGCCGCAGCAGATGCCGGATCCCGAGCCGGTGATCGCTCCGCCACCTCCGCAGGAGACCGCTGCACAGCCAGCGGGCGAGCCCGGCGGCATGCCTGGTGGGGTTCCCGGCGGCGTCGCTGGCGGTGTGCTGGGCGGTGTCGTCGGTGGCAAGCTCGGCGGCACGACCGCGATCCCGTTTGGTCTCGGCATGACGCGTCCCACACAAGTGGGAGGCAACCCGCCTTCGTATTCGCGTGAAGCGATCGCAGCGCGCGTCGAAGGCAAAGTCATGGTGCGCTGCGTGATCACCGTCGATGGCGCAGTGAAAGACTGCAAGGTGATCAAGGGTGTCCCGTTCTTGGATGCGATCGCAGTCGATGCGCTGTCCAAGAGTAAGTTCACGCCAGTCATGTATCGCGGTCAGGCCGCGGCAGTGCAGTACCTCTTCACTTTCAACTTCAAGTTGCCTTGAGACTGATCGTGCAACACCCACAGTCCGGTCCCCAAAACTCTAGGAGGTAGTGATGTCGTTCTCATTCGTCGACTTGTGGGCGAGCACAGGCTTATTCGCCCGCAGCATCATCGTGGTGATGTTGCTGATGTCATTGGTTTCGATCTTCGTGTTCTGCGAACGCTTGGTGGTATTTATCCGCTCGCGCCGCGCATCGAAGCGTTACGCCGAACAGGTGGCGACGACGCTGGGCGCAGGCGAGGTGAAGAGTGCTGCTGTGAGCGGCGTCGATCCGGGCTACTTGGGCCGCGTGATCGAGGCGGGCATCTCCGCATTCAAGAGCAGCCCGAGCAAGGATGAGCAGTTCACCATCGAGACGGTCGCGCGTGCGCTCGAGCGTCAGTCGCAGCGCGAGATTCAGTCGCTGCGACGTGGGCAAAGTGTGCTTGGTACGGTGTCTTCCACCGCGCCGTTCGTTGGGTTGCTCGGTACGGTCATGGGTATCGTGACAGCGTTCGAGCAGATGGCGGCATCGGGCTCGGGTGGTTTGGCGACAGTGTCCGCGGGTATCGCTGAGGCGCTGCTCACGACGGCACTCGGTTTGATCGTCGCGATCCCGGCCGTGTTCGCGTTCAACTTCCTGCAGAACTGGGTGGATGCACGCGCTGTCGACATCGCCGAGTCGTCGAATGAGTTTCTCGACTTCGTGGCGCGCAAGTTCCGCATGGCTGAAGGCTCGCAGGCGCGCTGAGTATGGCGTTCTCTACCAACCGCAAAGGGGTAAAGAACGATATCAACGTGACGCCACTCGTCGACGTTGTGCTCGTGTTGTTGATCATCTTCATGGTGGTCACGCCGATGTTGGAGCGCGGTCAGAAGGTGGAGCTGCCAAAAGCGCACAACAGCGACGACGACAAGAAGCCCGATTCGTACATCATCTCGCTCCCAGCGGATCACAGCATCTGGTTGGACGAGGAGAAGCTCGACAAGGATCGCCTCGGGCCTGCACTCGAGGCCGCGGTCACCAAGCACCCTGACAAGAAGCTCCTCATCAAGGGCGATGCTTCTCTGAAGGTCAAAGATCTGCGGCCGGTGCTCCAGGCGGCGGATGCTGCGGGCGCGCGTGGTGTGTCTTTCGCTGTCCAGGAAGTCAAACAATGAGAGGCGTCCGCAACGTCAGAGTGATCAGACCTGCAGCAGACATGCAGAGCTCGATCAACGTAACGCCGCTGGTCGACGTGGTGCTCGTGCTGCTGATCATCTTCATGGTGGTGATGCCACTGAAGGAGAAGGATTTCGGCGCGCGCATTCCGACGCAGGAGCAAGTCGAGATCCCCTCCGAAGTGCCACCCGATCAGATCGTGGTGGATATCTCGAAGAACGGGGACTTCATGCTGAACGGCGCGGTGATTCCGCGTGAGTCATACATTCCGGCGCTGCAGACTCGGTTGGGGAGCACGACGCAGCGGATTGTGTTTGTTTCGCCGCATGCGGAGGCGGCTTATCCGTTTCTGATCGAAGCGTTCGAGGGCGCGCGCACCGCAGGTGCAGAGACGCTCGCCATGTTGCCGGATGTCGAGGGCGAGGTTGTGAACATTCAGGGTCCTGCGCTTGAGGGTGTGCCTGGTGGGGCTACTCCTGAAGGTTTGCCCTCTGCTGCGCCTGCTGGGTTGCCTTCTGCTGCGCCTCCGAGCTCGCCGTAGTGTTCGGTTGGTTTGCTGGTGCGGGCCGTAGGCTGCGGTTGTTGATGCTCGATCTTCCCGTACGTCCCCCGCGAGCGGACCACTCGCGCTTCGGACACGCCAAGTCTGCAATCGCGCCGGTGGTGCTGGCGATGATCAGGTCTCGTACGGCGCGCACACTTGGCTGGACGGGGCGCGCCAACGCGACGAAGCGCTGACAGGCGTTGGCACGCCCCGTACGTCCTGCGCGCGAGTGGTCCGCTCGCGGGGGACTTGCCGCGTTCCCAACTATCGTGGCTTCGCTGTGGTCGAGCGCGCTCACGAGCGCAGCACGTGGTGACGGGTCTACCCTACTCTCGTTTACGGACAGCTATCTCAATCGCAAACCTGACGGTAGCTACGGGAACATCCAAGAGGCTAACAGTGCAGTGAACTGTTTAGACTCACCCGGTCCTGACTTCGCGGGCATCCGCGCAGAAGCGGGGCGCTTCGAGATGACGTCCGCGACGTTCGGCCTGGCCACGCTCACAGGTTTGTTGACGTGTGCGCACTGGCCCGTGCAAACGCAACCTCGCATGTCCGCCCTCCGGGGCACTGGTGCAGCGCCGATCCTTGTCGTCGGCACCACCGGTGATCCTGCAACGCCGTACGCTTGGGCCGAGGCACTGGCGTCACAGCTAGAATCAGGCGTATTGCTCACCTACGAAGGTGAAGGCCACACTGCATACCTGCGTAGTGTTCCGTGCATCGACGACGCGATCGACGCGTACTTGATCGAGGGCAGAGTGCCCGAAGACGGCAAGCGCTGCGGCGGCAGCGGTGCAGCATCCGCGATCATGCTCCAAGCACCCGCTATGCGCGGTCCGCGCCCGGCACCGCGACAGTTCTTGCCGCCCAGAAATTGACTGATCACACGTTATGTCATCTGACACTTGCATGTGAGCGGTTAACTGACTCTCAATACGCGCCTGCGAGGTGAACGTGGGCAAACATAAACTGAATTGGATAACGGGTCGTAAGAAGACCCAACCCGAAGTACCTTATGAAACCCCAGTCTGGCTGGGGAACCTCTCCAACGGTGAGTTCTTCAAGGAGCAAACACCTCGAGAGCGCAAGATCCGCGAGCGAATACTCGAGCGCTGTGACGAGAACGCGCGCAAGACGGGCATGGAGCGGCGAGAGTTCATCGCCAGCACCATGGGCATGGCGACGACGCTCTCTGTGCTCAACCTCGCCGCGGGCTGTGGCGATGACGAAGGCATGTTGAGCCGCCACACGGTCGACGCGCACGTCGACGATCAGGACGCTGCGGCCCGAGGCGACGGCGGGACCAGTCGCTCGCGCACGAGCGGTTCCAGCTCTGAGGGTGGTTTCGCAGTCAACGAGGAGATGTGTCTCGACGAGGCGATGGCCGATCGCGTGTTGAAGTCGCAGTACTTCATCCTGGACTTCCAGACGCACCACACGAACGAGGGCCAGCCCGGTCTCTGTTTGTCGATGGAGAATGGCGGCGCTGACTGCACGAGTCCCTCGACGTACGTGCGCCAGATCTTCGAAGAGAGCGAGACCACGGTCGCGGTGCTGTCAGGCCTACCCGCCGAGATCGACGAGGTCACCAACGATCTGAGCGCGTTTGCGTTCACGAACGAAGACATGCGCACGTCGCGCGATCGCATCAACGCGGCGGCCCGGGGCGAGGACAACGCCGGCGAACGCATGGTCGCGCACTGTCAGATTTCGCCGAAAAACAAGCCCGAAGCCAACGCGCGCATGATGGCCGAGAACAAGGAGAAGTACGACACGCGCGGTTGGAAGTGTTATCCGCCGACCGAAGGCGGCTGGTTCCTGCATGAGAACGACGCCTTCATCAAGACCGCGATCGAGCTGAACGAGCCGCTCGTGTGCGTGCACAAGGGCTTCCCGTTCCAGGGCTGGTCGCGTGTGCACGCCAATCCGATGCCGGATGTCGGCGTGGTCGCGAAGCGCTACCCGGACGTGAACTTCGTGATCTACCACTCGGCGTTCGATTCCGGTCACGAGGAAGGTCCGTACGTCGATGACCCGAACCCGGACGACGGCGGCACGGATCGCTTGTCCAAGGTGATCACCGACAACGAGCTGAAGAACAAAAACGTGTACGCCGAGATGGGCTCCGCCTGGGCGATCGCGATGCGCGATCCGATCCACGCGCAGCACTACATCGGCAAAATGCTCAAGTACATCGGCGAAGACCGCTTGGTCTGGGGCTCCGAGTGCGTGTGGTTTGGTTGCCCGCAAAACCAGATCGAGGCGTTCAAAGCGTTCCGCATCTCGGACGAGTTCCGCGAAAAGTACGGCTACCCGGAGTTCACGGATCAAGTCCGGCGCAAGGTGTTTGGGCTGACGGGCGCGAAGCTGTACCGCGTCGATGTCGACAAGTGCCGCTACCAGGTGTCCCGCGACGTGCTGGCCTCGCGCAAGCTGATCCTGGACGACCGCTGGGGCGCGCGCCGGCACGCGTACAACCCCCCGGTGATCCGAACCCGCAAGCAGTACATCCAACTGTGGCGCGAACGTATCGCTCGCGGCGAGATCGGCTGATCTACTACTGAACGGGACGTGGGGGGCCTTTCCCCCCACGTCACTGTGCCGTCACAGCGGGTGGCTGCGCTGCACGGGCCAGCGTGTGGTAGATTTCTCGGTCTTATGACATCCGCAGGTGGTTCCGAGCCCAACCCAGCGCTGCGCGTGCTGTATCGCTGGTTCTTCGATCACATCCAGGTCGACGAAGCGTGGGTCCGGCAAGTCCGCAGCCTCGCCGAACGAGGCCGCGTCGTGTACGTGCTGCGCAGCCTGAACGCGATCGATTACTTGGCGCTCGACCACCTGACTCGACGCTACGATCTTCCGCGCATTCGCTACGTGAACGACCTCACCCTGGCGATGATCGAGCCGAGCGAGGGCGGGTTGGTACGGGGCCTGTGGAATACGTTCCAGCGCGGCGTGGATGAGCAGCTGCAGCGCGCGCTCGATGGCGGCGGCTCGGCGGCGCTGTTCATGAAGCGCCCGCCCGGGATGATCGACTTGGCCGCGGGCACGCACGGCCGCGGGCAGCGGCAAGGCGACGAGCACTTGCGTGTGTTGCTCAGGCTGCAGCGCGAGCGGCCCGAGCAGCCGATCTTGCTCTTACCGCAGGTGTTCGTGTGGACCAACCGTCCGGACACGCAAGGCACGCGCTTACTCGATCAGGTGCTCGGTCCGCGTGAGTGGCCCACGACGCTGCGTACGATCGGACAGTTCTTGTCCAACTTTCGCAATGTGGAGCTGCGCGTCGGTGAGCCGTTCGACTTCGCTGGGTACCTCAAGAACGCGGAAGACGCCTCGGACGACGTGCACGTTCGACGCGTGATGTACGCGGTGCTGCGCCGCTTGGAGCGCGAGCGGCGGAGCGCGACGGGTCCCGCCTCGTCGCAGCCGGATCGCCAGCGCATGCGCGTGCTGCAGAGCTCGTCGATGCAAGAGGTGATCTCGAACATGGCCGGCGAGCGCCGCGAGGATCAGCGCGCGCTGTACCGCCGAGCAGGCAACATGCTGCGTACGATGCAAGCCACGCCGAACAGCGCGACCATTCGTACGCTCGATCTGCTGCTGGATCGCGTGTTTAACCGCATCTACGCGGGCCTCGAAGTAGACATGGAAGGCCTCAAGCAGCTGCGCGAGCTCACCAAAGAGGGCGGCTCGCTGGTGCTCTTGCCGAGCCACAAGAGTCACGTCGATTACCTCGTCCTCTCGTACATCATGTACGAGAATAATCTGCCGCTGCCGATGATCGCTGCGGGCGACAACCTCTCGTTTTTTCCGCTCGGGCCGGTGCTGCGGCGCGCGGGCGGCTTCTTCATTCGCCGCTCGTTCAAGGGCGACAAGCTGTATTCAGCGTCGGTCGAAGCGTACGTGCGACGCTTGTTGCGTGAAGGCCATGCGCTCGAGCTGTTTTTGGAAGGCGGTCGCAGCCGCACCGGCAAGCTGCTCGAGCCGAAGTTCGGTCTGCTCAGCATGATCGTCGATGCCACGCTCGGCGTGCCGCGCACGGTGAACTTCATTCCGGTGTCGATCGGCTACGAGCGCATCGTCGAGACCAGCTCGTACGAGCACGAAGTGAGCGGCGGCGAAAAGCACAAGGAAGACGCGAAAGGCCTGCTCAAGTCCACCGACGTGCTGCGCCATCGCTACGGCCGGATCACCGTGCAATTCGCGGATCCGCTGCGGCTCGACACGCTGCGTCGCGAGCTGTCGCTGCCCGACGGCGAGCTGGGCGAAGCGCCGCGGCGCGCGCTCGTCACGCGCTTGGCCAACCGCACGATGGATGCGATCAATCAGGTGACGGCGGTCACGCCGGGTGCGCTCGCCGCGCTCGCGTTGCTCAGCAGCCGGCGGCGCAGTGTCTCGCACGAGGACTTGATCGATCGCTGCGCCAAGCTGCTTTCGGTCTTCCAACAACGGCGCGCGCGCATCGCGCCGCGTACGACTGAAAACGGCGAGCTGCGCGCGGCGTCGATCCAGGAGGCCGTGCAGATGTTCGTGGATGGCGGCTTGCTCGAGGTGCACACACCCGACGTGGTGCGCTCGAACAACGAGCGGCGCAGCGAGCGTTGCGGTACGGGTGCGCTGTACCGTGTGCCCGAGCCCAAGCGCCTGGAGCTCGACACGTCGAAGAACCACATCATCCACTTCTTGGTCGAGCGTGGTCTGGTCGCGTTGTCGGTGTTGCACAGCGCAGCCGACTCGGATCTGAGCACCACGCGCAAGCGCGTATTGACGCTGTCTAAGTTGTTCAAGCACGAGTTTCGGTTCCGCACGGACGCGGCGTTCGACCGCATCTTCGAAGACACTGTGACGACGATGGTTCGCACGGGTGAGCTCAAGAACGTGCGCGGCAACTTGCAGCCGGGTGATGGCCACGACGGTTGGAGCGGGCGCGTCTGGCTGTTGACGTACGCAACCTCGCTGCTCAATTTCGTCGAAGGTTACAGGGTCGCGGCGCGTGCGCTCACGTTGCTGCTCAAAGGACCGCTGACCGAGAAGGAGCTCACCCGCCGCGCGATCGCGCTCGGCAATCGCATGTTCCTCGCGGGCGACCTGCAGATGCGCGAATCGGTGAGCAAGCCGACCTTGGCCAACGCGATCAAGACGTTCCGCGAAGAGGGCTATCTCGAGCAGGTCGCGGACAACAAGCTCGCGCTCTCGCCGTCTTTTGCCAACCCGGAAGCCGCGGGAACCATTGAAGGTCGCTTGATCGGGTTCTGCAACTTCAGCTCGGAGTGACTTCACAGCTGGGTCGGGTCAAACTGTCGAGTATGTCAGAGGAGCCGTTCGATCCCGATGCGGTGGTGCAGCTGCCGATGGACGGCGTGCTCGATCTACATACGTTTGCGCCGCGCGACGTCGCGGATCTCGTGCCGACCTGGCTCGACGAGTGTCACGAGCACGGGTTGTATGCGCTGCGCATCATCCATGGCAAAGGCCAGGGCGTGCTGCAGCGTACTGTGCACGCGATCCTCTCGCGCCGCAGCGATGTGGCGTCGTATCAGCTTGCTCCACCCGAGCGCGGTGGCTGGGGTGCGACACTGGTCACGCTGCGTCCGCATCGTTCTGGAAGTGAATCACCATGACCAAGCTCGTCCTCGTGAAACCAGAGCTGAGCTTCGAGCCCGGCATGGACAACCTGACCACGCTCACGCAGCTGATAGAGGCAGAGCAGCTCGTGCTCACGCCCACGGACATCGTGCTCTTGCCCGAGCACACAGTGGTCGAGAGCTCGCGTGATCTGTACTTACGCGGGATCGCCGAGCTGGCGCAGCGCTTCGGCTGTCACGTCGTAGGCGGCTCGCATCATCAGCAGCGCGGCAACACGAAGGTCAACGCGGGCGTTGTCTGTGATGCGCGCGGGCAAGTGATCGCCGAGTACGAAAAGCTGCGCCCGTACGCCGCTGAGCGCGCACGCGTCGACGGTGGCGACGCGCTCGGTGAGCTCGAGATCGGCGAGTTTCGCATCCTGGTGTTGATCTGCGCCGACTTCTGGTTCTCGGATGTATTCGTGCGCGCCAAAGCATTGCCGGACTTGGTGCTCGTGCCGGCGCACTCAGTCAGCCGCAAGCCCGAGCCTGATTACTCGCGCTCGCTCTGGCGTCACCTCTCGGTCGCGCGCGCGTACGAGTTCGGAGTCTACGTCGGTGTCAGCGATTGGGCGCACCGACGTATGCCGGGCATGCTGGCTGCGAGCGGTGTGTCTGGCTTCGCCGATCCCACGACTGTGCACGACAGCGAACTGTTTACGCCGCTCGCAGAACATGCCGTGCAGTGCTTCGAGCTGGATCGCGAAAAGCTGTTGGCCTTCCGCGCCGACCGGCTCGATCGCGGCTTCTTCTGGAAGCGCGCATAGTGTGTATGTAAATCGAGCGGCGCGCACAGCTTGAAAGCCCCCGCTCTCAAGCTGCACGCGCCCCCCATCGTTTCCCCCTCGTCACACACTTAGAGCTCCCCCCGAGCGACCCCCGTCACTCAAGCTCTCAGTCTGTGTAGCCGTGTCTCGTTGCGTGCCGGCTCCCCCGCCGGCGCTCAACGTTCTCTGCCGTGTCGCATCGCGCTGAAGTCCCCTGGAGCTGAGTCCCACTTCAGCCCTTTGCGATCACGAAACACTCATGACGCTTCGCGACGCCAAACGCGTGAGCGATGCTCAGAAGCGATGTCCTCACACGTGCCAATCAACCATTCCTTCGTCATGGTGAGCTCGTCTGAGTCGTAGAGCAGTTCTTCGGGCTGCTCACCCGCGGTGCGGAATGCCAGCGCCCAGCGGCTGCCAGGAGCGGCGACGATGCCGATGCGATAGAGGAACGGGCCGCGCGCGCTGAATGCTGCCATCCACTCGGCGGCGCCATCACGCACGAGCTTGACCTCCTGCTCGCTCGCCAAGTCACCAGACTGCTGATCGTCGATCCACATGCGAACCTGAGGCTCGACGCCTGCGTTGGCGCCTGTTTCTAAGGTCAGTACGAACTCGTGCTCGGTCATGGCCTGTCTCCCCGTTCGCGCCCCTGCGCTGCCATCTGTTCATCGTGTGTACAGGGCACTAAGCAACGCGTGTGCCACGACATGTGGCGGCCGTCTTCAACGCGTCGCGGTGCCAGGCGGGGCGATCACCGAGGATTGTGTCGGTGTGGGCCACGAAAACCTGCCGGAAGTGTCCGTCTCGGTCGTCCACTGTCCGGCGGACACTGCGGCACCATCCTCAGGAACAGCGGAGGTCGGGAGTCGCGGAGCTCGCGGAGCGAGTCCCGCACCGCCGAGGTGATTATTTATAGCGGTCGATTGCGCTGCCCCGGGACGCGCGGCTGCGTAGACTGGCCGCCGACCGGGGCCTGTTGTCCCCGGCAGCAACGCAACATCGGAGTCTACAGTGATGCATCGAACCCCTCTCGCGATCGTGACAGGAGCCAGTGGCAACCTCGGCAGCGCGGTGGTCTCTCGGCTGACAGCGAGCGGCTATAGGGTGGCGCGCGTGGAGCGCAACGTCATGCGTCTCGCGGAGGAGTACGACTGTGAGATCGACCTGAGTGATCGCGGGAGCGTGACGCGTGCATTCGCAGAGGCCGCGCGCCGTGCAGGCAAGCTCGATGCGCTGGTGCACACGGTGGGCACGTTTCGCGGGGGTCCGGGAGTGATCGAGACCGACGGCGCGGAGTACGCGAGCTTGTTTCAGACCAATGTGATGACCACGGTGCACGTGCTGCAAGCGGCGCTGCCGATCATGCATGGGCAACGCGAGGGCAGTATCGCAGTGGTGTGCGCGCGCGATGCGCTGGCTGGTGTCAAGGGGCACTCGGCGTACGCGGCTTCAAAGGCGGCGCAGCTGCGCGTGGTCGAGAGCGCGGCGGCTGAAGCTCGCAGCTTCGGGGTGCGCGTGAACGCGGTGCTTCCGAGCACGATGGACACGCCGCAGAACCGCGCGGCCATGCCCGATGCGGACCGCAGCTCCTGGCTGCAGTTGCGCGATGTGGCCGAAGTGCTGTCGTACCTGGTGTCGCCCGCGGCGGCAGCTGTCCAGGGGCAGGCGATCACGCTTTAGCCGCTTTTGGCCTGCGTGCCTGGCGCTGTTCTGGGGCGTACGCTGTCCGGGTTGGTCTTTCTCGCGTAACGCGCCGGCGTGCGCGACGTAGACCTTCCTGGATGCCGTATGAACAGGAATAACACCGACATCAGCCCACACACGTCTCAGAGCTCGCGACGCTGGGCCGCTGCGTTTTTCGCGCTCTCGCTCTTGCCCGCGCTTTGGCTTGGCTGCGGGACCAGCCGCGCTCAGCCTGCGCCCGCTGCGGCAGCCTCGAAAACGTCGGGCTCGGGGAAGGCGTACGCCAAGCCGAGCGCGGACGAGCTCAAGAAGAAGCTGACGGCGGAGCAGTACACGGTCACGCAGCAGGGCGGGACCGAGCCGCCGTTTCGCAATGCGTACTGGGACAACCACGCGCCGGGTATCTATGTAGACGTGGTGAGCGGCGAGCCGCTGTTTTCCTCGCTCGACAAGTACGACTCGGGCACGGGTTGGCCGAGCTTCAAGAAGCCGCTCGAAGCTTCGAATGTAGTGGAGCGCGCAGACAACGCGCTCGGTATGCGTCGTGTCGAGGTGCGGTCGAAGAATGGCGACGCGCACCTCGGGCATGTTTTCGAGGATGGTCCTGCGCCGACCGGGCAGCGTTTCTGCATGAACTCGGCTTCGCTGAAGTTCATACCGGCGGAGAAGCTCGCGGAAGCCGGCTACGGGCAATACGCGCACTTGTTTCCTGGAGCGGTCTCTGTGAAAGCGCCAGCCGCCAAAACCACGGAGACCGCGCTGCTCGCGGGTGGTTGTTTCTGGGGGATGGAAAATATCTTGCGAACGATCCCGGGCGTGGTCGACACGGAGGTCGGGTACAGCGGCGGCGAGCTTGCCACGCCGAGCTACGATGACGTGACAACTGGGCGCACCGGGCATGCGGAGAGCGTGCGCGTGACGTTCAACCCGCAAGTGCTGAGCTATGAAGCGCTGCTTGGGTACTTCTTCCGCATGCATGATCCGACGACGTTGAATCGGCAGGAGAACGATGTCGGCACGCAGTATCGCTCAGCGATCTTCTACACGAGTGAAGAGCAGAAGCGCGTCGCGGAAGCGGTGAAGCAGCGCGTGGACAAGTCAGGCAAGTGGAAGAAACCGATCGTCACGCAGGTCGTAGCTGCGGGGAAGTTCTGGCGCGCGGAGCAGTACCACCAGGATTACTTGGTGCACAATCCAAGCGGCTACAACTGTCACGTACTGCGGGACTGAGCGCGTCGCACCTCCCAGCGTCAGCCAGACAGCACTGCCGCTGCTAGCTGCATCGATACCATCGCTGGAGGTGAGCGTGGGCTGAGCTCAGGCAGCGTCTCATCAGGTCGCGTCAGGGTCTTGCGCGGCGCTCCAACTGAGAAAACTGTGCGCATGCGACTCAGATCAGCAAACCCACACCTAGGCTGCAGCGGTGAACCGCGTGAGCTGGGTACTGGCGGCTGAGTCAGCGGTTTCTTCGACGCAGCAGCGCAACACCTAGCAGGCTTAGCATCAACCAGCCGGGGCTGGTTCCGCCGCTGTTGGCTGCCGCGCTGCAACCACCCGCGTTGGATGCGGTTTGTACTGGAGCTGGGCCGCCTGCTTCGGTGCTCGAGAAGGCGGCCGACCCGGTGGCTGGGCTGCCAGCAGCCGGTTGAAATGCGGCGGCTGGCATGGTCGCGGCGTTGACTGCGGCAGTGACGTCCGGTGCAGCGGCGCCGGCGGTTGGGATGGTCGGCTCGCCGCTGATGGCTGCTTCGTCCAACACGCCGCACGAGTTGATCGGCGTGGTGGTGCGGGCGACGCTGCAGCTCGGGAAGGTGCCCTCGTTGTACTGGGGACCGGTGACGAGCCCGCCGCATGCCGGCGAGGGATCGAAGTTACCGTCGGCATCGGTGCAAGGCGTGACGTCGATATTCTCGCGTTCTTCGATGGCTTTGACGTGGTTCGCGATGTTCACGTAGACGGTGCTGCAGGTGCAATCGCACGAGCGCGCGCCGGCACCGGAGACCGAGCCTGCGACGCGGTAGCCCCAATCGTGCTCACCATCTTGCAGGTGTACGTACAACGGGCCGCCCGAGTCGCCGTGACATGCGCCCTGCTCTGCGTCTCCGATGTCGATCGTGCCTGGCGAGATCTTGTTGAGCTGGTTGATCAGCACGTTGACTTGACGTTTGGTGCCCGCGCCACCGCCTTTGGCGCTGGTGGTGCCGTAGCCCACGACCCAGGCTTCGACACCTGGCTTGAGAAAGCGTGATGCTTCGCAGCCGACGAGCGGTGGGGTCACGGGGATCTGCGCGACGCGCTCGTCCTCGGGCAAGATGCAATAAGCCCAGTCGCGGCTGGTGTTCGCGCCCTTCGAGCCTGCCGCGCCAACTTCGCAGCGAGCCTCGACGCTGAACGCACCGGGTGTGTTGCGGCTCGCACCGAAATGGATGAGCGAGCGGCCGTCCTCGATGCAGTGCGCAGCGGTGGTGACGACGCGCGGATGGATCAAGGTGCCAGTGCAAGAGCCCCATGCGTTCACGGACACGGTGCTCGGCCACTCGCAAGCTTCGGCTGATTTGCCGCCAACAACTGCGGATGTGATCGAGCCCACTTCCACATGGTCGGAAGCATCTTCTGCCGCGCAACCTGCCAGACCCACAAACATCATCAGGCCTGCAGCGAGCGCGCCCCAGCGACGCCCGGTACGGCAGTCATCAACGTTCAACACTTCGTACTCTCCACACTGCGCTTACTTCGTACGGCTTCGGGTCCTCGGATCAGCGTTCGATCCGCAAGCAGGCTAAGCGTAAGGCGCGTGCAGCTAACGGCGGCGGAGCACCAAGCTAGCGGGCGGAGCTTTGCACGCGATTCGAGCGAAATGAAAGACCTCCTTCGTAACGACGCACACCAGCGATAAGCACTGCGCATGGCGCGACATCTTCTCGCTAGAACTGTGCGAAAAGCGTGCTGCAACTTAGCGCGGGGCGGACTAGGTGCACGCGCTGTTTGCGCTGTTGTATCAGTCCTCAAACACGGAAAAGGGTGCTGTCGCAGACGCCCTGACCGGTTCGGACAACTGGCAGCTGCAGCCCTCGGCGGCTCCACTGGATTTATGCAGCGCCGCTCGTGGCTGCACCGCATGCCTCTGAGCACTCTCTTCCGCTGTTGTTCGCGGCGATGAGCACGCCGTTGGCGCGGAGCTCAGCCTCCACGATGCATTCAGATCCGCCAGCACCTGGGTGAAGCAGCCTTCGTGGCCAGACCTCCGCCTTTCACGCTGCTCGCGGCGGCGAACCCGCTCGTTCCGCAGCCATCAGCGGCACCGCTTGCCGCCGGGTTTCGTGCGTTGGCCCGCTCGCGCGTACGGCAATCGCCATAAGCTTGGGCGGTGCCGCGGCGACCGCTTGCAGAAAGAACGGTGCTCGACGCCGCCATTTCACACCGCCTCAGCGGCAGGACTGCGAACGCATCAGGAGCCAAGCAGCGCTCTCGCGCGTTGAAGCATTTGTGCCTGCTGAAGCGCCGCGAGCGGCGGCGGTTATTTGCAGGTGACGTCGGGCGTGAACTCGCGGGCTGGGCTGCCTCGCCAGGTGACTACGGCTTCTTCTGCTGCTGGCGCTAGGTCTATGCCTACTGGCTCGGACGTCACGTTGGTCCGGACCTGGCACTTCACTGCCTTCTTGCAGTCGCTCTTGAGGGTCACGATGTGGTCGTACCCGATGCTTGCGAAGCGGGCTTCGCCACTGACATCTACGCAACCCGCCGGGCGCTTCTTGGTGTCCTTCGCGGGGCCTGTCTTCTTATCCGCTTCGCGCTTGGGCGGGTCCTTCTTATCGCTGCCCTTCTTGGCGGCGTCCTTCGAAGAATCCTTCGGGGCGTCCTTCTTCGCGCGGCGATCAGGGGTGCGGCCATTGTCGCGCGGGTCGTTTTCGGCGTCGTCGACCATGTCCTCTGAGTCGTTCTTCACAGCGCCCGCACCGAGCCGCGGCCTCTTGAGCGTCGGATTGCGAACGACGTGTTCGGAGTCGTGGATCTGGTCGTCGTCATCGGTCGGCTCGTGCACGTAATCACGGTCGACCAAGGAGCGGTCCATGTCCGATGGGTCCGCTGGCGGCTTCGCGTCTGCGCGGTCCTCTGGGTCGCGCTGCGTGGCGACCTCGTCCGGGTTGTCTTGGGCATACAGGGGCGCGGCCGCTGTCAGGAGGCTAAGAACGCTGGCCGCAATGGCACACTTGATACCCATTAGGTTTTCGTAGACCGGCCCGGGGGCGTCGGCAAGTGGCTGTCGCTCCTACCTCGGTCTCATGGCCGGGACGGCTGGGAAATTGTGCCGGCGGGTTGACGAAGGAGGGGGCTGGCCGCACCTTTCGGCGCCGTGAGCTTGCCCCCTCAAAAGACGATTCATTTCGTGTCTCTTGGTTGTCCCAAAAACCGCGTGGACACCGAGGTCATGTTGGGGGTCAGCGACCAATCCGGCTACCGCTTGGTCCAGGACGCCTCAGATGCTGACGTCATCGTCGTCAACACCTGCGGATTCGTCGAAGCTGCGAAGCAAGAATCGATCGACACGATCTTCGAGCTCGCGCAGTGGAAAGAGCAAGGCCGCTGCGAAAAGCTCGTTGTCGCAGGCTGCTTGTCGCAGCGCTACCCGACAGAGCTCGCAGCCGAAATGCCGGAGGTCGATCACTTTCTCGGCTCGAGCGACATGCTGAAGCTCGGCGCCGTGCTGCGCGCGGATGCGGCGCAAGCGCCCGCGCGCATTCTCGTCGGCAATCCTGCTGACTACGTCTACAAACAGTCAGATCCGCGCGTTCTGTCAGGTGCGCGCCACAGCGCTTACCTCAAGATCGCAGAAGGCTGCTCGCGCAAGTGCAGCTTCTGTGCGATCCCCAGCTTCCGCGGCACGCAGCGCTCACGCACGCCGCAGGACATCGTCGAAGAAGCGACACGCTTGGTCGAACAAGGTGTGGTCGAGATCAACCTGGTCAGTCAGGACACCATCTCGTACGGACGCGACCTCGATCAACGCAGCTCGCTCCCTGAGCTCGTGCAGCAGCTGCTCGAGGTGCCCGGCCTGCGCTGGCTGCGCTTGTTCTACCTCTACCCCGAGAAGTTCGACAGCGCGCTGCTCGAGCTCTACGCGCAGGGCGGCAAGCTCGTGCCGTACCTGGACATTCCCTTTCAGCACGCGAGCGATGCGATGCTCAAGCGCATGCGCCGCGGCTACAACGCGCGCCGCCAGCGCGAGCTGCTGGATCTCGTGCGCGAGCGCGTGCCGCACATGTTCATCCGCAGCGCGTTCATCGTCGGCCATCCCGGTGAAACGGATCAAGACTTCAACGAGCTGTGCGACTTCGTCAAAGCTGCAGAGCTCGATCACGTCGGCGTGTTCCGTTACTCACACGAAGAGAGCACGCACAGCGGAACGATGGGCGAGCTGGTCGCCGAAAAGGTGATCGAGAAGCGCGCGAAAGAGCTGATGCGCGTGCAGCGCGGCATCAGTAAGCGCCGCCTCAAGGCACTCGTCGGCAGCCAGCTCGAAGTGCTGGTCGAAGGTGAGAGCGACGAGAGCGAGCTGCTCTTGGTCGGTCGACACCTCGGTCAAGCGCCGGAAGTCGACGGTCGCGTGCACTTGATCAACGGCAGCGCGCAGCCTGGCGAGATCCACAAGGTCCTGATCACGCACAGCGCCGACTACGACTTGGTCGGCGATCTATCGCTCGGACAAGACGATCCGCTGCGCCCCGACGGCCCTGCAAAAACGAAGCGCACAGCCAAAAAGCCGCGCCTACCACTGCTCGCCAGCCCCCGCTGAGCGCGCGCTCCGCTTAGCGCGATCGCGAGGCGTATAGCGCGTGCGAGGGTCGCCGACTCCCGCGCCAGGTCGCGGCGCTCGGTTGTCGCAGCTCGGCAACTCACGCTCAGCGCACACTGCAGCTCTTGTCGCAGCGCTTCGCTGAGCAGGTTGCGACAGCGACCGGCTTTCAGCGGGCCTGCGGCAGTCGCATCGCGCCGATCGCCGAAGCACGCACCCCCCTCAGCTCCGCCACGGCCCGCTCTGAGCGCGTGTGCAACGAACGCTCTCACGAGGACAAGCTGAGCGACAATGACGCGGCGCTTCGAGTGCGCGATACCGTTGCCGCTCTCCGCTGCAGCCCTTACTTCGCTTGTTCCGCCAGCTTTTTGGCGATTAGCTTCAGGCACAACGTCTCGTCCGCGCCCTCGAAGATCGAGAGGACGCGAGCGTCCACGTAGTACCGGCTGACGTCATATTCCTCGGCGTAACCGAAGCCGCCGTGGATCTGCATCGCCTCGCGCGCCACCCACTCTGCCGCTTTGCAGACGTAAGCTTTGACCATCGAAGCTTCGAGGTTGCCGTCGCCATTCGCCATCATGCGCGCGACCGCATACGAGAACTGACGCGCCGCTTGGACCATGAACACCATGCGCCCGAGCTTGGCTTGCGTGAGCTGATAGTCCGCGATCGGCTTGCCAAACACCTTGCGATCGTGTGCGTACACGCGCGCTTGCTCGAGCGCCGCTTGCATCACGCCGACCGCACGCGCCGCTGTCTGCAGCCGACCGTTCTCGAACGCCTGCATCTGATAGTAGAAACCGCGCCCGAGCCCCGCTTCGCCACCGATCAAGTTGGCGACCGGCACAAACCAATTCTCGAACGACACCTCGTAGCTATGCATGCCGCGATAGCCGATCGTGTCGATGGGCCGCCCCTCCATCTTGCCGCCCTTTGGCGCGCCCGCGTCGTCTTGCTCGAGCTCGAAGCCGTGACCGTCGGTGCGAACCTTTGGCACGACGAACAACGACAGACCTTTGTGCGTCTTCTTCAGATCCGGGTCCGTGCGCACAAGCAGCATCAACACTTCGGCGCGCGCCGCGAACGTGCACCACGTCTTGACGCCGTTGATCAGGAAACCCGCGCCATCTTTCGTGCGCGTTGCGGTCACGCGCACCGATGCGACGTCCGAGCCGTAGTCAGGCTCCGTCACAGCGACCGCGTTCATGACCTCGCCTGACGCCAAGCGCGGCAGCCAAGCTTGCTTCTGCTCTTCGGTACCACCCGCGAGCAAGCCGCGCGCGAGGATCTCGGGCCGGGTCACCAAAGACCCACCCGCGCCCAATGACCCGCGCGACAGCTCTTCCGTCGCGACGACCATGCCGAGGTACTCGCCCTCGCCACCCGACGAAAAGCCGCCGTAAGCTTCAGGGATCGACAGACCGAACGTGCCGATCTCCGCCAAGCCCCGGATGATCGACTCAGGCACATCGAGGTTCTGGCGGTGGATCTCCTGCGCGACCGGCTTGATCTGCGTCTCAGCGAACTTGCGGAACGTGTCCTGCATCAGCGCGAGCTCTGAGTCCAAGTGGCGTGGACCGTCGTTTTCCGCGAGCTCCGAGACAAACGTGGGCGAGCGATACTGCGCCACGAAATCGCGCGCAGCATCGAGCGCCGTGCGCTCCACACCCCAAGCGGCCTCACGACCGAACAACTTCGATGACAGATCCCACACAGCATCCGCGACGAACGCGCATGTGATCTTCGCTTCCAGCTCACCACGTGCGCCGTAGCTCAAGAGGTCGTGCCCGATGCGCACCGCCGCAGCGGAATGCGCGAGGTCATACGCCAACACTTGCTCGTCATCCACGGACTTGGCTGCGAGCTGCTTGGCGCCGGAATCGACGACCTTTTGTGCGGCGTTGAGCGCGGACTTCGCGGCTTCGAGATTGGCTTTTGTCATCGTAAGAACCTCGACCATAACGGTATCACCAGCTCTGCACGGGACCGAGGTCCTCACCGGACTGCACGTAGAAGACCTTTCCGTACGTGTCGAGCAGCTCCAAGGCCTTGTCCATGTCCTCTCGGGTGTGACCGCGTGTGATGTTGAGGCGCAAGCGCTCCTCACCCTGTTTGCAGCCCGGATAGACGATCGGGACCATGTACACACCGGACTCGAGCAGCGCCATGTGCATGAACAACGCTTTGCGCTGGTCGCGGCACATCACGGGCATGATGTGCGTGTCGCTCTTGCCCAGGTCGAAGCCCAGTGAAAGCAGGTTCTTCCGCATGTAGGTGGCCTTCTCCTGCAGCTCTGCGACCAGCGCCGGGCCCTCGGCCTCGAGCATGTCGAGGATGCAGCTGGCGGCGGCGACGACCGGGACCGGCAAGCTGGCGCTGAACAGAAACGAGCGCGCGGTGTGCTGCACGTACTCGACCACAGTCTTGCTGCCCAAGAGAATGCCGCCGATGCCGCCAAACGTCTTTGAAAACGTGCTGACCACGATCGGTACGCGACCCTGCATGCCGAATGCTTCGACCGCGCCCTTACCGTGCTTGCCGAGCGTGCCGGTGCCATGTGCGTCGTCGCAGAGCAGCACGGCGTCGTACTTCTCACACAGCTCGACGAACTCCTTGAGCGGAGCGGTGTCGCCGTCGAGCGAGTACACGCTCTCCATCAACACCAATGCGTTCTTGCGCTCGCGGGTCTTCAGGATGCGCTCGAGCGAGCGCGCGGAGTTGTGATTGAAGTAGCGAACCTCGGGGCTCTGCATCGGCGTACCGGCCGCGAGGAACGTGCCGTCCAGGATGCAGGCGTGTGAGAGGTTATCGAGGATCAGCGAGGTGTCGCGATCTGCGAGCGCTTGGATCGTGCCGACCATCGCCTGGTAGCCCGTGGTGAACAACAAACACTTCTCGTACCCGAAAAACGCGGCGAGCCGCTCTTCCAGCTCGAAGTGGGCTTTGACGCTGGCTTGGATGCGCGACGAGGAAAGACCACACCCGCTGCGCGCCGCCGCGTTCTTTGCAGCCTCGAGCACCTTCGGGTGCTGCGTCAGCCCGAGGTAGTCGTTCGAGCAGAAGTGGACCACCGGCTTGCCGTTCAAGGTCGTGTGCAGGCCGGCCGTCTCGAAGGGACGGAACATCGGGTAGACCTGCTGCGCGTGCGCCTCGCGCACGTGAGACAGTCCATTCCACGCTTTTTCCTCAATCCAGCTCATGGGGGTCGTTCGCCTTTCGGTCGCGCCTCGGCTGCGAAAGCCCGCAATCAGCGCAGACTCGGGCGGTATATCCCCTGGGGAAAAACCCAGCAAGGAAGAGTGCTGAGGTCGGCCAGCCGGCCTGAAAACCGTTCATTTCCGCTGGCGACTCAGGCTGGTTTTCGCTATCAAATGCGGCATTCCGCATGCGCTATGAAGGTCAGATCTACCGTCCGCCGTCCGAAGCCGAAAGTTACATTCTGCAGGCGACCATCGGCTGTTCTTGGAACAAATGCGTGTACTGCGACATGTACCGCGAGAAGCAGTTTCGCGTACGCGATCTGTCCGAGACACTGACCGATCTCCGCACAGCGGCACGGGTCACCGACCGCCGCATCGACAAGATCTTCGTCGCGGACGGCGACGCGCTCGTGCTCGACATGGATCACTGGCGCAGCATCCTCGACTGCGCACGCAGCGAGCTACCGCGCCTCACCCGCGTGTCCTGCTACGCGATGGCCGAAAACATCTTGAACAAGAGCGCCGAGGAGCTCCGTGAGCTGCGCGAGCGCGGCTTGTCGCTCTTGTACATCGGCCCAGAGAGCGGCGACGACAAGACGCTCAAGCGCATCGCCAAAGGCAGCACGTTTGCGGATCACGTCGCCGCCGCGAGCAAGGCCCACGCGGCCGGCATGCGCATCAGCGTGATCGCGCTGCTCGGCATCGGCGGCACCGAGCGCACGCACGAGCACGCGCAGGGCACCGCGCAGCTCGTGACCGAGATGAACCCCGAGTACTTCTCCGCGCTCACCACCTCGGTTGTGCCCAACACACCGCTGGTCAAGCTGCGCGACAAGGGCTTCTGGCAGCTGCCGAACGTGACGCGCATGCTCGAAGAGCTTCGCACCATCGTCGACCAAGCACGCCCGGACAACGCGCTCTTTCGCACCAACCACGCCAGCAACTATCTGCCGCTCGCAGGCTCGCTGCCACGCGATCGCCAGCGCATCGTCGCCGCGATCGACGCGGCGCTCGCCGGAAAGATCCCGCTGCGGCCCGATTGGGCCCGTGGGCTGTAGTGGAATCGCATACGCGTGTAAGCTCTGGGGCGATGCTTACGACTGCACGCGTCGCACACGTGGTGTGTGTGCTCACCCTCTTCGCAGCAGCATGCAACGCTGACCAAGCTAGCTTGATCGGCCGACTCAACTACGACGGCCGCGTCGAGCAGCTCGAAACGCTCGGCCACTACAGCGCGGTCGAAGCAGCCGTGCTGCTGCAGCTCGCAGGTGGAGGGGCAACACTCAACACCGAGCACGGCTTCTCGTTGTACCGGATCAGCTACCCGGCAGACGCAGTCGCGCCAGGAACTAGGACGACAGTTTCAGGTCTCATCGCGATCCCCGACACACGCGAGATCAAAGGCATCGTCAGTTGGCAGCACGGCACAAACTCCAAGCGCGCCAACTCTATCTCTAAGCCGTCCGTACCCGAGGGCATGGGCGTAGCTGCAGTGTTCGCCGCTGATGGCTACGTGCTGACCGCCGCGGATTACATCGGCCTCGGAGTTTCGACATCGCCGCAGGCTTACTACCACTGGCCGAGTACCGTCAGCGCCGTCGTCGAGCTGATCTCGGTGGCGGAGATCATGGTCGAAGGCATCACGGGAGAACCTGCAAAAGATCTATTTTTGGCGGGTTTCTCACAAGGCGCAGGCGCTTCTGCCGCCACCCAGCGCGCGCTCGAGCAGGAAAACCCGACTGGGCTCGCGTTGCGCGCAGTCGCGAGCATTTCGGGAGCGTTTAATCCGATCGAGATCAGCCTGCGGAACTTCATCGAGCGCGATGATCCGTTCTTCATCGCGTTCACACTGAATTCGTTTGCACAAATCTACGGGCAGGAGCTGGACGGAGTAATACGAGAACCATACAATCGTGAGCTGGCTGAATTGTTCGACGGCAGCCGCGGGCAAAAAGAAATTGCCGAGGCGCTGCCGGCTCGTTTGTCACAGCTCGTGACGGAGCGCTTCATGAACGCCTATCGTGCAGGAGAACAGTTCCCCGCATGGTTCTACCGCGGCCTGGCTGACGCCCAGACCATCGACTATTCGCCGGTCGCACCGTTGCGGATCTTCTATGGGCGCGACGACACCGTCGTGATTCCGGAAGAGGCGATGAGCGCGTTCGAGCGCATGCAGTCACGCGGCGCGAACGTGGAAATCGTGGATAGCGGACCTTACGGTCACGACGACATGGTCGTGCACACATTGCCGGCGATCCAACACTGGTTCGATACGCTGCCGCGCGAGGCAACACGTGACTGATCAAAGACGGCGCGTCCCGTCGGACATCGATGTTCGTTCCGGCAAAACGCTGAAGCTCAACAGCACGCCCGAGCCAGAAGAACCGATCACGCGCCGCATCCCTGTGCAGTCCGTCGCGAAGCAACGCATCATCTTGCTCGCGCGCGACATGCGCAATCGGTTGTCATCGGGCGTGATGAAGCGTGCGCTCGGCGAGTCCACGTTGCGCGGCTGGAGCGACATCAACGAGACCTTGGAGCGGCTCTCCACACCGAAACAAACGAAACCACCCAAACTGCCCAACGCTCGAGTGACCGACTATCGCGGCGCAGATCCGTTCAAAGCCGAAGTCGCACGCGCCTTGGGTCGCACCGAGGTTTGTTACGCGCCCCCTGCTGACGCAGTGCCTACGTTTGGCGAGGAGGTGACTGACGCGACGCCGTACGAACCGCACGATCCGCACGATCCGCACGAACCTTACGACGCAGAAGTCTCGCCCTTCGCCCGCACCACAGAATCCCTACCTCCCCCTGAGCTCGAGCATCTCCGCAACCTCCACGAAGAAGCCCGGCGCAGCCTCACCGAGCCCGAGCCCGAGCTCCCTGCAGATGGCCCCGAGCCCGATCTCGATTCCGATGCCTCCGAGACCGAAGAACCCAAACTACACCCTGCCCGGCTCATCCTCGCTGGCATCGCCCTGCTCACGCTCGGCGCGATCGGCAACTGGCCACTGTCGACGCAGCTCGTGCAAGCAAACCTCTCCGGCTACAGCGGCGCGCACGAGCTCACGAGCGCCGTCGCAGGTCGCGTCGCGAAGGTGCTCGTCGCGGTCGGCGATCACGTGTCTGCCGGTCAGCCCGTGCTCGATCTAGAGCAGCCCGCGCATGCTCCGGAGCTGCCCGCTGTCGACGCGCCGGAGATCGCGCAGCTCAAGCAAGCGTTGCATGCAGGCGAGACGCGCGTCGAAGCCCAGCGCGGCGTGGTTGTCACACTGGAAACGAAGCGCGATCGGCTGATGGACACAAAGAGCGCGCCACCGAGCAAGCTGAGCGCGATCGATGATCTCGTCGATGCCGCGCGCGGCCAGCTGCGTGCGCTCGAATCGGAGCTGCTGCGCACACGCCAAGCGCTCGACGCCAAGCAGCCGGTGCGACTGATCGGTATCAACGAGAGCGCTGCGCAGCCTCCAGCTGCGGTGAATGCATCCCACAGCGGCATCGTGGTGCATGTGCTCACCGTGTCCGGTGCGACGCTGCAGCTCGCCTCTCCGATCCTGAGCGTGCTCGGCGACGCCGCTGTTCCGGCGCTGATCGTCAGCTGCAGCGAACAAGAGGCGGAGCTGCTGCTCGAGTCTGGAGAGGTCGTGGTCACGCTGCACGACACCAAGCTCACAGTCGTCGTCACACGCGTGCTCGAGCAAGCAAACGATGACGGTCGCCGCACGGTCGAGCTCGCACTGCACGACACGGCGCAACTCGCTGAGCTGGCAACACACGCTGAGATCGGCATGCCCGTCGCGATCGAGCTGCCAGAGCAGCGCACACTGTTCTCACGCGCAAGCCGCTGGCTACGCCAAGAATTCCGGTGATCAAAGCCGCAGGCCTCGCTCTGCGAGGCTTCGGCTCACGGGGTGTGCCCCCTCAGTCGGCGCAGATGCGCCAGCTTGCCACCGGGCGTTTTGCAAGCACAGCCAGCTCATCGCGTTCTTGTGCAAGGGCCGCGGATTTTGCCAATCCTGCCTAGGCAGACGCATGTGCGCCACGGCTGCAAAGGTCTTCTTCCTTCCCCACGGCGCTCGGACGCGCTGAGTGCAGTGGAGCGCGCTAAAGGCTCGATGATTTCATGTGCCTAAAGCAGTTAATCGAAGTCTCGATGTTGAAGTTCGAGGCGAAGGTGTGTCGCTCGGCGAAGAACAAGTCCAAGCGATAAGAGTTGCCGGGCACGATGCCCAGCTCCTTCGCGCGTGCATCGAAGTCGATCGAAGCGGACTGTATCTCGTGTACGCCGCCGAGGTCGATGGCCAGTCTGCCGTCGACGAACACCCAAAGGTCATCGTCACCAGAAAATCTGAAGACTTCCCCTCCGCGATAGTCGAACTCTGTGTGCAACTCCAACGTGAAGTGGAAGTTGTGGTTATTGCCTTCGTTTCCAAAACCCTGGCCATCGATCGGAAAAAAGGCGTTGCTGCTGTATGTGAGAGACTGGCGATCACCGTCCACGACTTCATCGAAAGCGAGGTCGACCGGTATCTCGACGTTGACTCCGTCGACAGTGTGAAACCACTGCTCGAAGTTGGACGCTCCGCTTGTCGTCGTGGTGCCACCAGCGCCATGCGCGTAGACGGGTGTTCCGTCCTCGCCCAACTCC